>Ga0208635_100124_pt1 | contig 38070 bp, 34 predicted proteins | sample LakWasMe93_HOW11_2_FD_183915 | JGI IMG/M metagenome (GOLD analysis project Ga0208635, IMG submission 183915) | Freshwater sediment methanotrophic microbial communities from Lake Washington under simulated oxygen tension - Sediment Metagenome... | ecosystem: Environmental > Aquatic > Freshwater >...
GTCCTCCCGAGCCAGCACCGTGACCATCACCTCACCGGGTGCGGTGCGGCGTCCATTGCCGTCCTTGACCTGCGCCGCGTAGCCGTCCGGGTCGAAGGTGTACGTGACCGTCACCTCGCCCGGTGCATGGGTGTCCACCTTCATCACAGGACGCTCGCCGAGGGTGAAAACCTCGCGCCGATATTGCATGCGTGAACCGGCGGCCGGTGCGTGCGGCGCCAGGTAATAACGCAACCGGGCGTCGTCGTCGCTTTCGTACACGGGCGCAATCGGCGGGAATGCCGCCGGGTCGCCAGGGTCCAGCAACTGACGCTCAAGCCCCATGTCCGCGAGGCGCGCATCGAGGTTGCTGCCAGTCGCCCACCAGGCCAGCATCTGCTTGATGCGGGCGTTGTATTTGCGTTCGTGGATTTGCAGGCGCACACAAAAGGCCTCAAGGGCCAGGGTCAGCAACTCGCTTTCGTTTTCGAGGCTGACCTTGATCTTTGCCGCCGACTCCGGAGCGCGGGCGCCGACGTACTCGACGACAAACGTCTTGAATTCGGCGAGCAAATCCTCGAACGCTTCGACGGTGACGATCGAAGGTTCGGCCAACTGGTTCTGGCCGGGTATCAACATGCTCATGTCACCACCTCGAAGGTCTGTTTGCGGTTTTGCCAGGTGCCGGCGAATCGCAGGACCAGCCCGGCGCCTTGCCGGCTGGCCACAATGACCTGCGGCTGGAAATCATCGATGCCGTTCTGCGGGTTGTAGAACGCCTGTGCCGCGTGGCTCTGGGCAAGCATCAGCAGGTCGTCGCCGAGGTTGCGGCCCAGCAGTTCCGGGATCAGCGAGCCATACAAAGGACGCTTCTGCCGGGTGCCCAACGGCGTAGTCAGCGCTCGGGTTGCGCGCTGTACAAACTGCGGCCAGTCATCGACCGCCGCCCCGGTGTTTCTTTCGATTCCGATCATGGGAAACTCTTTATGCGGTACTGATGACGCGTCCCTGGTGATCCACCACCGGGCCGCTCAGGTGCACACCGGAAGCGTCGAGTCGCAAGCCGACCGCGCCCAGTTGCAGTTCGATGACCTCAGGCGTGATCGCAAGTCTCGCCGGGCCGAGATTCAACTCGAGCGCTTCGCGAGAGCCATTGAACGCCGCCGGGCCGTTCTTCCAGTGCAAGGCATGAAGGGCGTCGTCGTAACCGCTTTCCGTACCGTCCAGATAGAGGCGACGCGTCAGCGAAGCCTGGGTCGAGGCGGGTGGAAACCGATTGCCGTTAAGCCCGAACAACGCCACGGATTGAGCGCCGCCCTCGCCGCCGCCATGGTTCAGCAACAGGCATTGCTCGCCGACCGAGGGGATACGCGACTCGCTTTGCGCCCCGGCGCTGGGGTTGAAAAAACGGATGGCCGGCGTGAGTAATTCACCGTGACTGACCCGGCAGGTATTGCTGGCCGCATCGACTTCCTGGCACACGCCGATACGACACAGGCTGTCGGTGCGCCGGTGCACGTCTTCAAGTTCGGCCTCCATCTCGGCCAGCCGCTCAATGATCGGGCCAAGCTGCTGACGTAAAAGCGCATCGAACATGGCTCAGTCCTCAAGTGCGGTGTATTGGTCCGGGTCGTCGATGTTCGAGACTTCCCAGGTTTTGGCGAATTTCGGGATGCCCAGCGGGTCGTCCAGCAGCAATGCGCCGAGGTAAATCGTCTGGGTGAAGGAAAGGGTCCAGGCGAGGTACTCCTGCGAACCGCTGATGAGCGTCGACGGCAAGGCATCGATATTCATGGGCAGGTCGCATTGACTACCCGGCAGGCCCCAGCGGTTATCCGTGACCAATCCCTTGAGGACGCTCGCCAGATCAACAGCGGCCAATCCCGGGTTGTTCAGCGTTGGCGGCACAATGATTTGCAGCGAGACCGTCAAAACATGGGCGATGCGCCCGTCATGGGCGCGGTCGCCGGCTGCATTGCGTTCGATGGCGATCAGGACCCACGCCTGATCGAACGTGCCGTCGAAGTCCTGACGACTTCCGACCTTCAAACCCGGGCCAACTGCACGTAGCGCGTCGGCAATGGCAAAAAACAGACGCGACGGCTTATCGATGTCGAGGGACATAAGTGGCTTCCATTCAAATTTCGAGGCGTCCGGCTGCGTGGGTTCATGCAGCGGACCGGGGATGCCAGAACGGCAATGGGCCCGGTTTTATTGATCCGGGCGGGAATCACGCGGCGGTACTTCACACACGCCGATCCGCTTGGCCGCCCAGCGCTCATAAAGACCGATGGCGACATCGGCGCCGGCCATAGCCGTGAGGCAACCGAACGCGCCGGCCGCCCAGATCGACATGCCGGCGGCGTACAGCAGCATGATGGCCGAGACCCCGCAGATCATGCAGGCCCCGGAACGCAAGGCCAGACGCCGCAGCAATGACCAGCCGCGAGCGCCCTCCTTGTCGGCACGCCACATTTCGCCGGTTACCCCGCCCACCAGGGCGAGCACGATGACCAGCCAGATCGGCATGTCCAGCAACGCTTGTTGCTCGTTTGTCATGTCACGCCTCCTTGGGATCGATGAGATGGGCCTCTCGGAAATGAGCCGGCTGGTTTTGATCGACGAAGAACTACAGCTTTTCAACGATCACGTTGTCGATGAAAGCGAAGTTGACGTACGGGTTCTGCTCGTTGGAAAAGGCCAGGGTCGTTTGAGACGTGATAGCCGTGAAGTCATAAGTCACAGTGCTCCACTCGACGACGCCACCCTTGGCCGTCGGCGTGTTGAAGAGCGCGGTCTGACCGGCCACTTTCACTTGCACGACACCATCACCGGATCGGTTGGCGTACAGCGAATTGCCCATGCTGAAAGTCAATCGGTACTTGGCCCCTGGCACGGTGGCAAAGTTCTGCTGAATCCCGCCGCCATTGCTGTAAACGTTGTTAGCCAGATCGACGATCACTGCGCCTTCCGCTGCAGCAGAGCCAGGGATCGAAGCGCGCATGTTGAAATACTCGGCACCCGACAGAAAGGTCGTCCAGCCCGTGATGAAGTTGGCTTTCGCGGTCGTGTCCAGCACGCAGCTGTCGCTGCAGCCGGGTTGTTCAAAGCTGCCGTTGACCAGAAGGTTCGCCGCAGTAGCGCTACCGGCAGCACCGACAAGAGCCAGCATCAGCGGGGCAATGATTTTTTTGATTCCGTTCATGGTTGTACCTATTGAGTGAGATGTATTGATTGCGCAGCAGTTGCTGCACAGGCAGACCCCAAATGCGGGGTTGATATGCCTGACGTCAGGCAGGCATTCCAAAAAGCCCGGTCACCCAGGCTTTTCAGTAATGCGATCCTTCGCGTTGACCTTTCGGCGCTACTGGCGCGGTACGGGTCCATTCAGATTGTTTTTCCGACCGCGGTCCCTGCCCGCCGGATAACTGCTTTCGGTGCTTTACGCTGCACACCCGGGTCAGTTGCCAACCCTCTGAACCGTTGAGGCCGGTTCATCGCTGCCTTTGTGGTGGAACTAAAGAACTTCGTTTCGAGCTGCTTTGTTGAGCGGCTTGAGACAAAGAATATGCATGGACGCATATACAGTCAATGCATAAATGCATTTATTTATGCGCAACAAATGCACTGGCGCATGGAAGCCCCGCAGACAAAGGCGTTGACGGTTTTCAGCAGGCGAAAAAAAACCCGCTCGGTGGCGGGTTTTATCTGACAGCGATGAGGTTAGCGGGCGTACATGCCCCACCAGAAGACGTGGCCGAGGATGACAATCTGCTCTTCCTGGATCTCCTGGAAGGTGTAGTCCTCGTCCGGATGTTCATCGCGATTGAAACTGCGCAGGCGAATCCCCGTGGGCAAGCGATAAAGCTGTTTAACCCGCAGCTGACCATTGTGGTTGATCGCATAAAGGTCGCCATCGACGATATCGCCGATCCCGCACTTGCCGGCATTGACCCCCACGGTGGCGCCGTCGCGCAGTACCGGCAGCATGCTGTTACCACGCACCGTCACGCATTTGGCCTGGTCGAACTGCACACCGTTGTGGCGCAAACTGCGCTTGCCGAAGCGCAAGCTAGAGCGCTCGCTTTCTTCGATGACGAATCTTCCTGATCCAGCAGCCAATTCAACCTCGCGAAGAAAGGGGACCGACACCTCGTCGTCATCGACAGGCGTATCGTCGTCCCACAGGCTTATGTCCTTGAGTTCGGAATGCAATTCATCGCGAGCGGAATTGGCGGCAGGCGCGACATCCGCGCGGCCACGCAACTGATCGGTGCTCACGGCGAAGTACTCGGCGATCTTCGAAATGTGCTTATCCGAAGGATCGACAATCTTCCCGCCGAGGATCCGCGAGAGAGTGGATTGAGGCACGCCGGTGCGACGGTGAAGCTCCGTGGGGGAGATCCCGTGCTGATCGAGCAGCGCTCTTAAGACGGTAGAAACATTGCGTTTTTGCATAACGCGCATAGTGCTTGATCTTTTTTACGGAGGCAAATGCATAATTGCATAATTCGTGCATAGACAGCAGAAATGTATCGCACAGCTTTAGTTGCCTGCGTCGGGCGGACCGCCCATGGTAACCTTGCGCCCATCGCGGAAAAGCCGGGCCGATGTCCCTCCTTTGCCCTACACCTTTCAACGAATTTGCCTGATTATCCGATGAATAAAGCACTCTCCGATCTGTCCTCTCACACGCCAATGATGCAGCAGTACTGGCGCCTGAAGAACCAGCACCCCGACCAGTTGATGTTCTATCGCATGGGTGACTTCTACGAGATCTTCTATGAAGACGCGAAGAAGGCCGCCAAGTTGCTGGACATCACCCTGACCGCCCGTGGGCAGTCGGCCGGCCAGGCGATTCCGATGTGTGGGATTCCTTACCACGCCGCGGAAGGTTACCTGGCGAAACTGGTGAAGCTCGGCGAATCGGTGGTGATCTGTGAGCAGGTCGGCGATCCGGCGACCAGCAAAGGCCCGGTGGATCGGCAAGTGGTGCGGATCATCACGCCGGGCACGGTCAGTGATGAAGCGTTGCTGGATGAGCGTCGGGACAACCTGATCGCGGCGGTGCTGGGGGACGAGCGTCTGTTCGGTCTGGCGGTGCTGGACATCACCAGCGGCAACTTCTCCGTGCTGGAGATCAAGGGCTGGGAAAACCTGCTGGCGGAACTGGAGCGGGTCAATCCGGTGGAGTTGATGATCCCGGATGACTGGCCGAAGGATTTGCCGGCGGAGAAACGCCGTGGGGTTCGTCGTCGTGCGCCGTGGGATTTCGAGCGCGACTCGGCGCTGAAAAGTCTGTGCCAGCAGTTTTCGACCCAGGACCTGAAAGGTTTTGGCTGCGAGAACCTGACCCTGGCCATCGGCGCCGCTGGCTGCCTGCTCAGCTACGCCAAGGAAACCCAGCGCACCGCCCTGCCCCATTTGCGCAGCCTGCGCCATGAGCGCCTGGACGACACCGTGGTGCTGGATGGCGCAAGCCGTCGCAACCTGGAACTGGACACCAACCTGGCCGGTGGCCGCGACAACACGCTGCAATCGGTGGTCGATCGCTGCCAGACCGCCATGGGCAGCCGCTTGCTGACCCGCTGGCTAAATCGTCCGCTGCGGGACCTGAACGTTTTGCTGGCGCGCCAGACCTCGATCACGTGCCTGCTCGACGGTTACCGTTTCGAAAAGCTGCAACCGCAGCTCAAGGAAATCGGTGACATCGAGCGGATTCTCGCGCGGATCGGTTTGCGTAATGCGCGTCCTCGCGACCTGGCGCGTCTACGCGATGCCCTCGGTGCATTGCCCGAGCTGCAAGTGGCGATGGCCGAGCTGGAAGCGCCGCACATTATTCAACTGGCGAAAACCACCAGCACCTACCCGGAACTGGCGGCCCTGCTGGAAAAAGCCATCATCGACAACCCGCCTGCGGTGATCCGTGACGGCGGCGTGTTGAAAACCGGTTACGACAGCGAACTCGACGACCTGCAATCGCTCAGCGAAAACGCCGGGCAGTTCCTGATCGATCTGGAAGCACGCGAGAAGGCCCGTACCGGTCTGTCGCACCTGAAAGTCGGTTACAACCGCATTCACGGCTACTTTATCGAGCTGCCGAGCAAGCAGGCTGAATTGGCGCCGGCCGACTACATCCGTCGCCAGACGCTCAAAGGCGCCGAGCGCTTTATCACGCCAGAACTGAAGGCGTTCGAGGACAAGGCGCTGTCGGCCAAGAGCCGCGCCCTCGCCCGCGAGAAGATGCTCTACGAAGCGCTGCTCGAAGACTTGATCAGCCAATTGCCGCCGCTGCAAGACACCGCTGCAGCCCTGGCCGAGCTGGACGTGCTGAGCAACCTCGCCGAACGCGCGCTGAACCTCGACCTGAACTGCCCGCGCTTCGTCGACGAGCCGTGCATGCGTATCAGCCAGGGTCGTCACCCGGTGGTCGAGCAAGTGCTGACCACGCCGTTCGTCGCCAACGACCTGAGCCTCGACGACAACACACGCATGCTGGTGATCACCGGTCCGAACATGGGCGGTAAATCCACCTACATGCGCCAGACCGCGTTGATCGTACTGCTGGCGCACATCGGCAGCTTCGTGCCGGCGGCCAGTTGCGAATTGTCGCTGGTGGACCGGATCTTTACCCGGATCGGTTCCAGCGACGACCTGGCCGGTGGACGTTCGACCTTCATGGTCGAAATGAGCGAAACCGCCAACATTTTGCACAACGCCACCGAGCGCAGCCTGGTGCTGATGGACGAAGTCGGTCGCGGCACCAGCACCTTCGACGGTCTGTCCCTGGCATGGGCTGCGGCTGAACGCCTGGCGCAGCTGCGGGCTTACACGCTGTTCGCCACGCACTATTTTGAACTGACGGTGCTACCGGAAGCGCAACCGCTGGTGGCCAACGTGCACCTCAATGCCACTGAGCACAACGAGCGCATTGTGTTCCTGCACCACGTGCTGCCCGGGCCTGCCAGCCAGAGTTATGGCCTGGCCGTTGCACAACTGGCCGGCGTGCCGAGCGAAGTGATCGTGCGCGCTCGCGAGCATCTGGGTCGACTGGAAGCCACCGCGCTGCCGCATGAAGTACCCAAGGCCGCCAAAGGTAAATCGGCCGCGCCGCAGCAAAGCGACATGTTCGCCAGCCTCCCGCATCCGGTACTCGAAGAGCTGGCCAAACTGGATCTGGACGACCTGACACCGCGTCGTGCACTAGAAATGCTCTATACACTAAAGACACGGATCTAACGCACTTGCCTGCAAGCTGTTAGAATCTCGCGCGGTTTGGGATGCTGCAGGCTAATAGCCTGGCCTGCAGACTATCGCTCCCAAACCTGGCGACCCCAACGTGAAGGGGCTCCGCTGCCGCCGCCTGAGGAGAAAATTAGAAATGACCTTCGTCGTCACCGACAACTGCATCAAGTGCAAGTACACCGACTGCGTAGAAGTCTGTCCGGTGGACTGCTTTTACGAAGGCCCGAATTTCCTGGTGATTCACCCGGATGAGTGCATCGACTGCGCACTGTGCGAACCAGAATGCCCTGCCGTGGCCATCTTCTCCGAAGATGAAGTCCCGGAAGAGATGCAGGAATTCATTCAGCTGAACGTTGAGTTGGCCGAAATCTGGCCGAACATCACCGAGAAGAAAGAATCGTTGCCCGATGCCGAAGAGTGGGATGGCGTCAAAGGCAAGATCAAAGACCTCGAACGCTGATTGACCCTGCGTTCCCGAAAAGGCCCCTTGCGGGCCTTTTTGCTTTTCTGCAGGCAAAAAAGTTAGATAACGCAAAAACCTGTAGGAGCCAGCCTGCTGGCGATGGATTCAAGTGCGCCGCGCCTATCCAGACAGCACGCGTTATCGTTGACGACCATCGCCGGCAAGCCAGCTCCTACAGATTCTGTGTCGTGAGACAGAACCGGGATCACGCCACTCCTGTAGGAGCCAGCCTGCTGGCGATGGATTCAAGTGCGCCGCGTCTATCCAGGCAGCACGCGTTATCGTTGACGACCATCGCTGGCAAGCCAGCTCCTACGGATTCTGTGTCGTGTGAGAGAAACGGGATCACGCCACTCCTGTAGGAGCCAGCTTGCTGGCGATGGATTCAAGTGCGCCGCGTCTATCCAGACAGCACGCATTATCGTTAACGACCATCGCTGGCAAGCCAGCTCCTACAGATTCTGTGTCGTGAGACAGAACCGGGATCACGCCACTCCTGTAGGAGCCAGCTTGCTGGCGATGGATTCAAGTGCGCCGCGTCTATCCAGGCAGCACGCGTTATCGTTGACGATGATCGCTGGCAAGCCAGCTCCTACAGATTCTGTGTCGTGAGACAGAACCGGGATCACGCCACCCCTGTAGGAGCCAGCCTGCTGGCGATGGATTCAAGTGCGCCGCGTCTATCCAGACAGCACGCGTTATCGTTGACCACCATCGCCGGCAAGCCAGCTCCTACAGATTCTGTGTCGTGAGACAGAACCGGGATCACGCCCCCCCCTGTAGGAGCCTGCCTGCTGGCGATGGATTCAAGTGCGCCGCGTCTATCCAGGCAGCACGCGTTATCGTTGACGACCATCGCCAGCAAGCCAGCTCCTGCAGATTCTGTGTCGTGAGACAGAACCGGGATCACGCCCCCCCCTGTAGGAGCCAGCTTGCTGGCGATGGATTCAAGTGCGCCGCGTCTACCCAGACAGCACGCGTTATCGTTGACGACCATCGCTGGCAAGCCAGCTCCTACAGATTCTGTGTCGTGAGACAGAACCGGGATCACACCACTCCTGCTGGCGATGGATTCAAGTGCGCCGCGTCTATCCGGACAGCACGCGTTATCGTTGACGACCATCGCTGGCAAGCCAGCTCCTACAGGGGTAATGCGTACCCCCAGCAACCAGGTCGGCTGGCAGGCCGCCTCGGTTGCTTTGGCGGTGCACGCCCCCTCGAGAGGCCGAGTGGAGGTTCTGCGCAGTGGGCAACCCGGCATGGATGCCGGGTTAGCCGCCCCCGGCCATGGATGGCCGATGGCGGCGGGCCCACGGAGCAGGACCGGAACGAGGGCATGCCGAGCATTAGCGAGGCACCGAACGAAAGGGGCAAGAGCGCTTGGTTACTTGGCGCTTTTCCAAGTGACTCGCCGTAAGGGCGAAACCATAAGCCGCCGTTACCGCAGGAATGGATATGTACACCACCAGCAAGAGTTTGGTCGGCCCAGAGGCCGCCATCGCCGGCAAGCCGGCTCCTACAAGGGAGACCACGCAAAACTCGAAAATAAAGTGGCACCCAAACCAAAAAAAAGACAAAAAAAGGGGCGGTTTGACCCGCCCACATTTTTTCCCTATTCCCTGTGTTCCTTTTCATCGTCCTGATGAATCGCATCCTGCAATGTCCTTTCCCCTCATCCTAGAAGGGCGTGTCTGTCCGTCGACACAACCTGAATACTAGAGAGTTCCCGAGCAAGAGCAATTGCCCTCCGCGGTAAAAAATCCGCCGTCATTTGCTCCTGACTTTTACAAATATCTATAAAAATCAAAGCATTAAAATCAGCATCGAAGAACAATAGTCGTCTTCCAGAGTGTAAAAATAGCGAACACTTACGCAAGAGTAAGCCAAGACTTACACCGCAAGACTACAAACATATCGTCTTTGCAGGAACGCCAGCCAGACAACAAAAAGCCCCGAACCAGTCGGGGCTTTTTGCATGCCGCTCAAGCGATTTGCTTATTGGAACAGCGACTCACTCGACAAGCCATTTTTCTCCAGAATCTCCCGAAGACGCTTCAGGCCTTCAACCTGAATCTGTCTGACGCGTTCCCGGGTCAGGCCAATTTCCAGGCCTACATCTTCCAGCGTGCTGCTCTCGTGCCCGCGCAAGCCGAAGCGGCGTATGACCACTTCGCGTTGCTTGTCGGTCAATTCCGAAAGCCATTGATCGATGCTCTGGGACAGGTCGTCATCCTGCAGCAGTTCGCATGGATCGGTCGGACGGTCGTCGGTAAGGGTGTCCAGCAGGGTTTTATCCGAATCCGGACCCAGTGAGACATCGACCGAAGAAACCCGCTCGTTCAGGCCCAGCATGCGCTTGACCTCGCCCACCGGTTTTTCCAGCAGGTTGGCGATTTCTTCGGGTGAGGGTTCATGATCGAGTTTTTGCGTCAGCTCCCGTGCGGCCCTCAGGTACACGTTAAGCTCTTTGACCACATGGATCGGCAACCGGATGGTCCGGGTCTGATTCATGATCGCGCGCTCGATGGTCTGACGAATCCACCAGGTTGCGTAGGTCGAAAAGCGGAAGCCACGTTCGGGGTCGAACTTTTCTACCGCCCGAATCAGTCCGAGGTTGCCCTCTTCGATCAGGTCCAGCAGCGACAAGCCACGATTGACATAGCGTCGGGCGATTTTCACCACCAGCCGCAGGTTGCTTTCAATCATGCGTTTGCGCCCGGCCGGATCGCCACTTTGCGACAAGCGTGCAAAGTGAACTTCTTCTTCGGGGGACAGCAGAGGGGAAAAGCCGATTTCATTGAGGTACAGCTGCGTGGCATCGAGCGCACGCGTGTAATCGATGTACTTGTGTTGCTTTAACGAGGCGGAGTGTCTGGATTTGGCACGAACGGAAGGTGGAGCAGCCCCTTCATCATTCGACATCGAATCCGTACCGATGCCGGTCTCCATCAGGAGAACCTCATCGTCGATGTCAAACTCCGGCACTTCTTTACTGAGAGCCATTGTTATAGTCCTTTGGTGAGTTCGACCTCAGGCTCAAGCGGCGCCTTTATCCTTGGCAACGCTGGAGCCTGTTCCCTCTACGTGACGGAACAGGCTGGTAACAAATCAACGACGTGGCAGGAACTGCAGCGGATCTACAGGTTTACCTTGTCGGCGAATCTCAAAATGCAGTTTCACCCGGTCTGTACCCGTTGACCCCATTTCGGCAATTGTCTGTCCGACCTTGACCTGCTGCCCCTCCCGAACCAACAGCCTGCGGTTGTGACCGTAGGCACTGACGTAGGTGTCGCTGTGTTTGATGATGACCAATTCGCCGTAGCCCCTTAAGCCACTCCCGGCGTATACCACCGTCCCATCAGACGCAGCTAAAACAGGCTGTCCCAAATCCCCGGCGATATCAATTCCTTTATTCAAACTACCGTTTGAAGAGAATTTTCCAATGAGAATGCCATTAGAAGGCCACCCCCAGCCGGTCGGGGCCGGGCCTGCGGGAGGCATCGGAGCGGGTGCTGGCTTGTTGGCGACGGACGGTGCAACCACCGTTGTCGTCGTAGTTGCGCCATTTGGCTGGCGCCGGATTACTGTGGTTTTACTCGACGATGAAGGCGCCGAATCGGCCGGGCTGGCCACCGCCGTCGGCGTTGAACCGGTGCGACCATCAAAGCGAATCGTCTGACCCGGATGTATCGTGTAAGGCGTAGGAATGTTGTTGCGTGCGGCGAGGGCTTTGTAGTCCCAGCCGTAGCGAAAGGCGATAGAGAACAAGGTGTCTTTAGGTCGAACCACATACTGACCCGTGGTCACTGCCGGACGCTGGGCCACGGCATTGTTGCGATCGACGACGCGTACGTCGCTCGACTTGTTGCTGGAACAACCGACCAGCAAGGTACTCAAGACTAGGCCAGTCACCAGGCGCTGAAAGCTCGTTATACCCATTCGCTGCGCAATGACTGTGAGACTCACCCGCCGCTCCCTTTGTGGTGGCTGAAATATTGAATTGCCGTGCTCCCGGCATGAAGTGTCACCAGTATAACGGGCTGTGCAGGCTTTACCTTTAATGAAGCGAAGCACACGTTTGCTACCTGACGATGAAACCCGTTTAACCGATCGACGCCGCTGTAAGACAGAGGCAATCGAAGAGAATTCACCGCGCCCGGACAAATGCTCAGGCCAGGGGGCCGTTGAGCAATGGAACGAAACGCACCGCCCCCAGAACACGCCTGGAAAACCCGTGTTCTTCGCGGATGATCAGCATCAACTGTTGCACTTCACCCGAGCCGACCGGTATGACCAGTCGCCCTCCAGGTGCCAATTGATCAAGCAGGGCCTGAGGCACATCGGTCGCCACCGCCGTCACGATAATGCCGTTGTACGGCGCCAGCGCAGGCCAGCCTTCCCAGCCATCGCCCCAGCGGAAAACCACATTGCGCAAGTTCAGATCAACCAGGCGTTCCTTGGCCCGGTCCTGCAGAACCTTGATGCGCTCGACGGAAAAAACCCGCTCGACCAGTTGCGACAGGATTGCGGTCTGATAACCCGACCCTGTGCCGATTTCCATTACCTTGTCCAGAGGCCCCGCTTCCAGCAGCAGCTCGCTCATGCGGGCCACCATGTAAGGCTGGGAGATCGTCTGGTTGTTACCGATCGGCAACGCCGTGTCTTCGTAGGCACGGTGCGCCAGCGCTTCGTCGACGAACAGGTGTCGTGGCGTAAGGCGGATCACTTCCAGAACCTTGGTATTGGAAATGCCTTCCTCGTACAACCGCTGAATCAGGCGCTCGCGGGTACGTTGCGAGGTCATCCCGATACCGCGATGCATCGGGTCTTGTTCACGAGCCATCAGCGCAGTCCCTCCAGCCAGCCGTCGAGACTTGCGAAAGCATCATTGAAGGTGCGATCCAGTTGCAGCGGCGTGATGGATACATAGCCTTGCATCACCGCATGGAAGTCGGTGCCCGGGCCGCCGTCTTCGGCGTCCCCTGCGGCGGCGATCCAGTAGCCGGACTTGCCGCGCGGGTCGACCACTTTCATCGGTGCCGCGGCGCGGGCGCGATGGCCGAGGCGAGTCAGCTGGACTCCGCGGATGTGGTCCAGCGGCAAATTGGGAATGTTCACGTTCAGCACCGTGCGCGGTGGCAGATCAAGGTCAGCGTGGGCTTCCACCAATTTGCGCGCAAAGTAAGCGGCTGTGGGAAGGTTCTCGACCTGCCGTGAGACCAACGAAAAGGCAAACGATGGCCGCTTCAGGAAACGCCCCTCGAGGGCCGCTGCCACGGTACCGGAATACAACACATCGTCCCCCAGGTTGGCGCCCAGGTTAATGCCGGAAACCACCATGTCCGCTTCGCGCTCCAGCAAGCCGTTGAGGCCCAGGTGCACGCAATCGGTCGGTGTGCCATTAAGGCTGATAAAGCCGTTGGCCAGGGTTTGCGGGTGCAACGGACGGTCGAGCGTCAGCGAACTGCTGGCGCCGCTTTTGTCCTGGTCCGGGGCGATAACCACGCATTCGGTGTAATCCGCCAGCGCAGCATAAAGCGCGGCGAGACCGGGTGCGGTTACCCCATCGTCGTTAGAAATCAGAATACGCATGGGCTGTCCGTCTGCCCCACCGGCACCAGATCAACGAGCTCGCGCACCAATACAGTGGCAAAGCATCCGGCCGGCAGGACGAATTCCAGTTGCAGAATGTCAGGCTCGGGATAATGCCACGTCAACCCACCAATGGGCAGCCGCAGGATGCGACGTTCGTGGCTCATTCCGGCATTAATCAACCAATCGCGAAGGTCTGCTTCGCGGGCGGCGATTGCCTGCTCCAGTTCATGGACAGCGCCCGTCGCCGGCGAGTCACCTTCGCCCCACTGCGGGCCGGTCGGGTGCAGGTCGAGAATCGCCAGACGCGGGTCGCTGCACTCAGCCTCACCGGCGGGAAAGAAGCTGCGGCTGTCGGTGAAGGCCAGCAGATCGCCAACCTGCGCTTGCTGCCAGGTGCCATCAGCGACGCGTGCCGCCAACACTTGGTTAAACAGAAAACTGCGGGCGGTGGAAAGCAGACGCGAACGCACGTTGCGCTGCTCCGGCAAAGCCTTGCGCGCGGCCCAGCCTCGGGCATCGACCACGTTGCCACCGTCAAAGCCGAAACGCTGGGCGCCGAAATAATTCGGAATACCTTGTTTGGCGATCAGTTGCAGACGCGCTTCGATCGCTGCTTTGTCGCCAGCGAATTGCGTGAGGCGCAAAGTAAAACCGTTGGCCGAGTGGGCACCGCGTTGCAGCTTGCGTTTGTGCCGACCGGTCTTGAGGATTTTCAGCGTATCGTTTTCCGCCGCCGACAGATCAGGGTCGGCCTTGCCCGGCAGTTGCACGCTGAACCACTGACGCGTCAACGCCTGACGATCCTTGAGACCGGCGTAACTGACGGTGCGCAACGGCACGCCCGCAGCCTTGGCGATTCGACGTGCTGCCTCTTCGGTATTCAGGCCGCGTTTTTCCACCCAGATCCACAGGTGCTCGCCGTCGCCGCTGAGCGGAATATTGAGGACTTCATCGACCTGGAAATCTTCCGCCGTAGCTTTCAGTACAGCGGTGCCGAGGGCTTCACCATAGGCACGCGGGCCAAGCAATTGCAGTTCGTTCATGCGCGCAGCAACAAGGCAACGGAGTGCACGGCAATACCTTCTTCGCGACCGACAAAGCCGAGCTTTTCGGTGGTGGTAGCTTTCACGTTCACTTGATCCAACTCAACTTGAAGATCCGCGGCAATCAGCGCACGCATCGATTCGATATGCGGGGCCATTTTCGGCGCCTGGGCGACGATGGTGTTATCGACGTTGCCGACCTTCCAGCCCTTGGCGTGGACCAGTGCGACGACATGACGCAACAGCACACGGCTGTCGGCACCCTTGAATGTCGGGTCGGTGTCCGGGAAATGCTTGCCGATATCACCCAGCGCAGCAGCGCCGAGCAAGGCATCGCTCAAGGCGTGCAGCAGGACGTCACCGTCGGAATGAGCGAGCAGCCCGAAGCCGTGTGCAATGCGCACGCCGCCCAGAGTAATGAAATCGCCTTCAGCGAAACGGTGCACATCATAGCCGTGGCCAATACGCATAAAAAAACGCCCCGATTTTTGTCAGGGCGTGATTCTACCTGCTTTGTCGGTCATTAGGCGCTTAGAGCACGTCCATGATGCTGCAAGTGTTCATCGATGAAGCTGGCGATGAAGAAATAGCTGTGGTCGTAGCCCGGTTGCAAGCGCAACGTGAGCGGATGACCGGCCAGTTTGGCCGCCTGTTGCAGGGCTTCAGGCTTGAGCTGGGTGGCGAGAAAATCATCTCGATCACCTTGGTCGACCAACAGCGGCAGCTTCTCGTCAGCCTCGGCAATCAGCGCACAGGCATCCCACTCACGCCACTTCGAACGGTCTTCGCCCAGGTAACGGGAAAAGGCTTTCTGACCCCACGGGCAATCCATCGGATTGTTGATCGGCGAGAACGCCGACACCGACTGATAGCGCCCCGGATTGCGCAACGCACAGACCAGCGCGCCGTGACCGCCCATGGAGTGGCCGCTGATACCGCGCTTGTCCGAAGCCGGGAAATGGGCTTCGACCAATGCCGGCAATTCCTGCACGACATAGTCATGCATCCGATAGTGCCGCGACCAAGGCTCCTGCGTGGCATTCAGATAAAACCCGGCGCCCAGGCCGAAGTCCCAGGCACCGTCCGGATCACCCGGCACATCGGGACCGCGCGGGCTGGTGTCCGGGGCAACGATGATCAACCCAAGCTCGGCGGCCATGCGCATGGCGCCGGCCTTTTGCATGAAGTTTTCGTCGGTGCAGGTCAGGCCGGACAACCAGTACAGCACCGGCAGTTTGCCGCCCTGCTCCGCTTGCGGCGGCAGGTACACGGCAAACACCATGTCGCAACCGAGCACGTCGGAGCGGTGCCGGTAGCGTTTGTGCCAGCCGCCAAAGGTTTTCTGGCAGGAGATATTTTCCAGGCTCATGACCGACCTCAGAAATGGATGACGGAACGGATGCTTTTTCCTTCATGCATCAGGTCGAAAGCCTTGTTGATATCTTCCAGGCCCATGGTGTGGGTGATGAACGTATCCAGCGGGATTTCGCCGGTCTCGGCCATTTCGACATAGCTTGGCAACTCGGTACGACCGCGCACACCGCCGAACGCCGAACCGCGCCAGACGCGACCGGTGACCAACTGGAATGGGCGGGTAGCGATTTCCTGACCGGCACCGGCGACGCCGATGATCACCGACTCGCCCCAGCCTTTGTGGCAGCACTCAAGTGCGGCGCGCATCAATTGGACATTGCCGATGCACTCGAAGGAAAAGTCGACGCCGCCATCGGTCATGTCGACGATGACTTCCTGGATCGGACGGTCGAAGTCTTTCGGGTTCACGCAGTCGGTTGCACCCAACTGTTTGGCGATCTCGAATTTGGCCGGGTTGATGTCGATGGCGATGATGCGTGCAGCCTTGGCTTTTACCGCGCCAATGACCGCCGAGAGACCAATACCGCCAAGACCGAAAATCGCCACGGTATCACCCGGTTTTACCTTGGCTGTGTTGAGTACCGCACCAATGCCGGTGGTGACGCCGCAGCCCAGCAGGCAGACTTTTTCCAGTGGCGCTTCTTTAGGAATCTTGGCGACGGAGATTTCCGGCAGCACGGTGTATTCGGAGAACGTCGAGGTGCCCATGTAGTGGAAAATCGGCTGGCCCTTGTAGGAAAAACGCGTGGTGCCATCTGGCATCAGGCCTTTGCCCTGGGTCGCACGAATCGCCTGGCACAGGTTGGTCTTGCCCGACAGGCAGAATTTGCACTGGCGGCATTCCGGGGTGTACAGCGGGATCACATGATCGCCGACAGCGACCGAGGTCACGCCCTCGCCGATCGCCTCAACCACCGCGCCACCTTCGTGGCCGAGGATCGACGGGAAGATACCTTCCGGGTCAGCGCCCGACAGGGTGTAGGCATCGGTATGACAGACACCGGAGGCAACCACACGCAACAGAACTTCACCGGCCTTGGGCAGGGCGACATCGACTTCAACGATCTCGAGGGGTTTCTTGGCCTCGAAGGCAACGGCGGCGCGCGACTTGATCATGTTGGTTCTCCAGTGAATAAAACGAGACAGTGAGTGTAATACAGCGCCTTACGGTGAATAATCCGGACAAAAGCAAAACATTATTGCCATACAGGGATAATCGTTAATGTCCGAAAACCGCTGGGAAGGTATCGACGAGTTCGTCGCAGTGGCTGAATGCAGCCAGTTTACGGCGGCGGCGGAGCGTCTTGGGGTGTCTTCCTCCCACATCAGTCGCCAAATAGTACGCCTCGAAGAGCGCCTTCAGACGCGCCTGCTGTACCGCAGCACCCGGCGAGTCACGCTGACCGAAGCCGGGCAAACGTTTTTGCAGCATTGCCAACGGTTGCAGGACGGTCGTGAAGAAGCGCTCAGAGCCGTCGGCGACCTGACCAGCGAGCCCAAAGGCATGTTGCGCATGACCTGCGCAGTGGCCTATGGCGAGCGCTTTATCGTGCCGCTGGTGACGCGATTCATGGGGCTTTATCCGCAACTGCGGATTGATATCGAGCTGAGCAACCGTCAACTCGACCTGGTGCATGAAGGTCTGGATCTGGCGATCCGCCTCGGCCGCCTTCAGGACTCGCGACTGGTGGCAACGCGACTGGCACCGCGACGCATGTATTTGTGTGCGTCGCCGTCCTACCTGGAACGGTATGGTCGCCCACATAGCTTGTCGGAATTGAGCCGCCACAACTGCCTCATCGGTAGTTCGGACCTGTGGCAACTGGAACAGAACGGGCGGGAATTTTCCCAGCGGGTGCAGGGAAACTGGCGTTGCAACAGTGGGCAAGCGGTGCTGGATGCGGCGTTACAGGGCGTCGGGCTCTGTCAGCTGCCGGATTACTACGTGCTGGAGCATCTGAAAACCGGGGATTTGATTTCGCTGCTGGAGGCTCATCAGCCGCCGAACACTGCCGTTTGGGCGCTTTATCCACAGCAGCGGCATCTGTCGCCGAAGGTGCGCAAGTTGGTGGATTATTTGAAGGAAGGGTTGGCTGAGCGGCCGGAGTATCGAAGCTAGACGGTTGCTGGTGTGCCAGGAAGAAATCGAGTGCCTGGACTACCGCTATCGCCGGCAAGCCGGTCTCACTCCTACAGTGGACGGGGACGAACACACATCTTGTGTACACCGTTGAACCCTGTAGGAGTGAGCCTGCTCGCGATCGGGGATAACACTGACCCCAAGTCAATCAGCGGCGGTTAGCCCAGCGCTGTCTCAACCATTCAAGATCTTCGGGACGTGTGACCTTGAGATTGTCGGAACGCCCTTCGATAAGGCGTGGCGATGAACCAGCCCACTCCATCGCCGACGCTTCATCAGTGATCACCGCATCCGCCACCAGACTGTCCGCCAACGCCCGATGCAACGCGCCAAGTCGAAACATTTGCGGCGTATACGCCTGCCAGATCACGCTGCGATCCACGGTTTCTACGACACGACCGTGCTTGTCGACCCGCTTCAGGGTATCGCGTGCCGGAACCGCCAGCAGCCCGCCGACTGGATCGTCAGCCAGTTCCACCAGCAACTTGTCCAGATCATCGCGGCTCAGATTCGGCCGCGCAGCATCGTGGACCAACACCCAATCCTCATCGTCCGCACCCAACGCATGCAAGTGCAGCAAGGCATTGAGCACCGACCCGGAACGCTCGGCGCCACCGTCAACGCGTTGAATACGCGAATCGCCGGCGCATGCCAGATTGGGCCAATAAGGATCATCAACAGCCAGACTGACCACCAGTCCCTTCAGGGAAGGATGATCAAGGAAACAGCCAAGGCTGTGTTCAAGAATAGTGCGCCCGCCCAGGTGCAAGTATTGCTTGGGACGGTCTGCGGCCATACGGGCACCGACGCCCGCGGCAGGGATAACGGCCCAGAAGGCCGGTAACGAGGAATTCATTGAGCCAACTGGTAAAGGGTTTCACCGTCCTTGACCATGCCCAACTCATGGCGAGCCCGCTCTTCAACGGTCTCCATGCCCTTTTTCAACTCACTGACTTCGGCGTCCATGACCCGATTGCGCTCCAGCAGGCCTTCGTTCTCAGCATGTTGATCCGCGATCTGCTGAGTCAGCTCGGCCACTTGCGCCAGACTGCCATTACCCACCCACAGGCGGTATTGCAGGCCAGCCAGCAACAAGAGCAAGACGAGGAACAACCAATTGGGACTGCGCATCGAATATCAGGTATCCAGTGAAAAAAGACAGCCATGCCAAAACTTTGAAGCTTCTGATAGCACGAAGCCTGGAAAATCCAGGCTTGTGCTCTTAAGGCATCAGATTAGTGGCAAAAACGTCGCTGTCGCGATTTTTCCGACACAATCCGGTGTCTTTTTTACCTTATAGCAATCAGCCGCGGAACTCGCTGCGACCGTTGTACTTGGCTTTGCCATTCAACTGCTCTTCGATGCGCAGCAGTTGGTTGTACTTGGAAACGCGATCGGAACGGCACAGGGAGCCGGTCTTGATCTGGCCAGCCGAAGTGCCCACAGCCAGGTCGGCAATGGTCGAATCTTCGGTTTCGCCGGAGCGGTGCGAGATCACGGCGGTGTAACCGGCGGCCTTGGCCATCTGGATGGCTTCCAGGGTTTCGGTCAGGGTGCCGATCTGGTTGAACTTGATCAGGATCGAGTTGGCGATCTTTTTATCGATGCCTTCTTTCAGGATCTTGGTGTTGGTCACGAACAGGTCGTCGCCTACCAACTGGGTTTTCTCGCCGATCTTGTCGGTGAGGATTTTCCAGCCAGCCCAGTCGGACTCGTCCAGGCCATCTTCGATGGAGATGATCGGGTAACGCTCGGTCAGGCCTTTCAGGTAATCGGCGAAACCTTCAGCGGTGAACACCTGGCCTTCGCCGGACAGGTTGTACTTGCCGTCTTCGTAGAACTCGCTGGCCGCGCAGTCCAGTGCCAGAGTCACGTCGGTGCCCAGCTTGTAACCGGCGTTGGCCACGGCTTCGGAGATCACTTTCAAAGCGTCTTCGTTGGAAGCCAGGTTCGGTGCGAAACCACCTTCGTCACCGACGGCAGTGCTCAGGCCACGGGCCTTCAACACAGCTTTGAGGTGATGGAAAATCTCGGTGCCCATGCGCAGACCTTCCGAGAAAGACTTGGCGCCAACCGGCTGAACCATGAATTCCTGGATGTCGACGTTGTTATCGGCGTGCTCGCCACCGTTGATGATGTTCATCATCGGAACCGGCATCGAGTAAACACCCGGGGTGCCGTTCAGGTTGGCGATGTGTGCGTACAGCGGCAGGTCCTGGTCCTGAGCTGCTGCCTTGGCCGCGGCCAGGGAAACGGCGAGGATCGCGTTGGCGCCCAGGGAGCCTTTGTTTTCAGTACCGTCCAGCTTGATCATCGCGTGATCCAGCGCTTTCTGGTCGCTTGGATCTGTACCTTTCAACAGGTCGCGGATCGGACCGTTGATGTTGGCGACGGCTTTCAGAACGCCTTTGCCCAGGTAACGGCTCTTGTCGCCATCACGCAGCTCGAGCGCTTCACGCGAGCCAGTGGAAGCACCGGACGGCGCGCAAGCACTGCCGATGATGCCGTTATCGAGAAGCACGTCCGCTTCCACGGTGGGGTTGCCACGGGAGTCGAGAACTTCACGACCTTTGATGTCGACGATTTTTGCCATTGTTGTAAACACTCCAAAGTTGACGAAAACGACGCAGCTGAAGGAAATCTTTTATCGCCGGCAAGTGATGTGCAACGGGCAGACTTGCGGACGATAAGGCTCAGGCCCGAGGGCCTGAGCAACAAATCGTGCGGTACTTTACCGGAGAAATGAGGATTACGCGGTTTCTACCGTCGGAAAACTCTTCACCAGTTCGTCCAAAGCTTTGAGCTGGGCCAGGAATGGCTCCAGTTTGTCCAGACGCAAGGCGCAAGGGCCGTCGCATTTGGCGTTGTCCGGGTCCGGGTGTGCTTCGAGGAACAGACCGGCCAGTGACTGGCTGATCCCGGCTTTCGCCAGATCGAGGACCTGGGCGCGACGACCGCCGGCGGAATCGGCACGACCGCCAGGCATTTGCAGCGCGTGGGTCACGTCGAAGAACACCGGGTACTCGAACTGCTTCATGATGCCGAAGCCGAGCATGTCGACCACCAGGTTGTTGTAGCCGAAGCTCGAACCACGCTCGCAGAGGATCAACTGATCGTTACCCGCTTCCACGCACTTGTTCAGGATGTGTTTCATTTCCTGAGGTGCGAGGAACTGGGCTTTCTTGATGTTGATCACCGCACCGGTCTTGGCCATCGCGACCACGAGGTCGGTCTGGCGCGACAGGAAGGCCGGCAGCTGGATGATGTCGCAGACTTCAGCGACGACCGCGGCCTGTTCAGGCTCGTGGACGTCGGTGATGATCGGCACGCCGAAGGCTTGCTTGATGTCCTGGAAAATCCGCATGCCCTCTTCCAGGCCGGGGCCACGGTAAGAGGTCACGGAGGAACGGTTGGCCTTGTCGAAGCTGGCCTTGAACACGTAAGGGATACCGAGTTTCTCGGTGACCTTCACGTACTCTTCGCAGACCTGCATCGCCATGTCGCGGCTTTCCAGCACGTTCATGCCACCGAAAAGCACCATTGGCTTGTCGTTGGCAATCTCGATATCGCCTACGCGGATGATCTTCTGCGCCATAAGGTTCAAGCCTTCTTCTGGTGTTGAGCCAAAGCTGCTTTGACGAAGCCGCTGAACAACGGGTGACCGTCGCGTGGCGTCGAGGTGAACTCAGGGTGGAACTGGCAAGCGACGAACCATGGATGATCCGGGGCTTCGACCACTTCAACCAGCGCGCCATCACCGGAGCGACCGGAGATTTTCAGACCGGCTTCCATGATTTTCGGCAGCAGGTTGTTGTTCACTTCGTAGCGGTGACGGTGACGCTCGACGATCACGTCCTTGCCGTAGCAGCCGTGAACCAGGGAACCCGGCTCCAACAGGCAATCCTGCGCGCCGAGACGCATGGTGCCGCCCAGATCGGAGGTTTCGGTACGGGTTTCGACGGCGCCGGTGGCGTCTTCCCACTCGGTGATCAGACCCACGACCGGGTGACCGCTTGCACGATCGAACTCGGTGGAGTTGGCGTCTTTCCAGCCCATGACGTTACGAGCGAACTCGATGACCGCCACTTGCATGCCCAGGCAGATGCCGAGGTACGGAACCTTGTTTTCGCGAGCGTACTGGACGGCGGTGATCTTGCCTTCCACGCCGCGCAGACCGAAGCCGCCAGGCACCAGAATCGCGTCGACGCCTTCCAGCAGCGCAGTGCCCTGGTTTTCGATGTCTTCGGAATCGATGTAGCGCAGGTTGACCTTGGTGCGGTTGCTGATGCCGGCGTGACTCATCGCTTCGATCAGCGACTTGTAGGCGTCCAGCAATTCCATGTACTTGCCGACCATGGCGATGGTGACTTCGTGCTCAGGATTGAGCTTGGCGTCAACCACGGCTTCCCACTCGGACAGATCGGCGCCGCCGCATTGCAGGCCGAAACGCTCGACCACAAAATCATCCAGGCCTTGCGAATGCAGGATGCCCGGGATCTTGTAGATGGTGTCGGCGTCTTCCAGCGCGATCACCGCACGTTCTTCAACGTTGGTGAATTGCGCGATCTTGCGACGCGAGGAGATGTCGATCGGGTGATCGGAGCGGCACACCAGCACGTCAGGTTGCAGGCCGATGGAGCGCAGCTCCTTGACCGAGTGCTGGGTAGGCTTGGTTTTGGTTTCGCCGGCAGTGGCGATGTACGGCACCAGTGTCAGGTGCATCAGCATCGCGCGCTTGGCGCCGACTTCGAAACGCAGCTGGCGGATGGCTTCGAGGAACGGTTGGGATTCGATGTCACCCACGGTGCCACCGATCTCGACCATGGCCACGTCGGCATCGCCGGCGCCCTTGATGATCCGGCGCTTGATTTCGTCGGTGATGTGCGGGATCACCTGGATGGTCGCGCCCAGGTAATCACCACGGCGCTCTTTGCGCAGGACGTGTTCGTAGACACGGCCGGTGGTGAAGTTGTTGTTCTGGGTCATGGTCGTGCGGATGAACCGCTCGTAGTGACCCAGGTCCAGGTCGGTCTCGGCGCCGTCGTGGGTGACGAACACTTCACCGTGCTGGAACGGGCTCATGGTGCCCGGATCGACGTTGATGTACGGATCCAGCTTCAGCATGGTGACCTTAAGTCCCCGCGCCTCCAGGATGGCCGCCAATGAAGCCGATGCAATGCCTTTCCCCAATGAAGAAACAACACCGCCCGTGACGAATATGTAGCGCGTCATGAAAAACCCTAGAAGTCTGCGTTAAAGCGGTCCGAGCCGCCGGGGAAAGCGAAGGAAGGCCGAAGCCCCCGATCACCTGCATTAATCACAGTGCACCTTTCAAAAAAACCGCCGCGTTGGGACAGACCGGAAGATGAAACACCGGTACGTTGCTCGCTACACATTTTTTGGAATCGCCCAGCAAAGACTGCTTGGTAATCGGCAACTCCTGCAATTCAGGCGAATCCACAGAAGTTGTATCAAGAAGGGAGCGTAGTCTACCGGAAAGCCCCTTTCAGCTCAAACCTTGATCTTCGTTCGGTGGCTGCCAATGCAAATTCCAGCCGTCCTGCTCACTGCCATTCAAGCCTCGCAGCCTCGCCACCGCCAGCAATTGCTCGCCCTGATAGAGCAGCGGCAATCGGCCACGGACGAAGCCCGGGACCCCACGTTCGTTGAGCAAACGCTTCAGATCACGATGGCCGCGCTCAGGCAGACTCATGACCTCACCCCCTTCACGATAGCGGATATGCAGCGGGCCATCGGGGGTTTGACCGGTGAGCGAGAGCACGCCGTTATCCGGCAACGCCAGCGGTAGCGAGGGATCAGGCCAATCAGGCGCGGGCGGCGGCGTTCGCAGCCAGCAGCCCGACAGCCACCAGATCCGCCCGCCCGCCCGGTGCAATTCCCCATCGGCCAAGCGCCAGACCGGAGAGGCATCCGCAACAGCATCACGAAAATTTTCCCAACCCGACCAATGGTCGCTATCCGGTAAACGGGTCAGTGCCGAGAGCCAGTGACTCACTGCATTTCGCTGGCGAGCGGCGGACAGGCTGGCGAGCATAGAAAGTTCAAGTGACGGCACACCCAGCCAATCGAATTCACTGATGGAGCCGGCCTGGGCCAGATCGATTTGCGCCAATTCATCGAGCAGTTCCTGCGCTTCGCTCAGATGCGCGGCGCTGCGAGCCATAGTCGCCATCGCTTGAGGCCAGCGCTCGGTCAGCACCGGGAACACCTGATTGCGCAAATAATTACGCGAGAAACGTCGATCCTGATTGGAAGGATCCTCGATCCAGCTCAATGAGTACTGGTTCGCGTAACCCTCCAACTCTGCTCGCGAGACATCGAGCAAGGGTCGCACCAGATGCCCTTTGCCCAACACACGTTGACGTGGCATCCCTGACAACCCTCTCGCCCCTGCCCCACGCAGCAATCGGAACAACAGGGTTTCCGCCTGATCATCACGATGCTGGGCGGTCAATAGCACTTCATTGGCTTGAGTAGCCTCAATGAACGCACCATAACGCGCGTCACGGGCTGCACGCTCAAGGCTGGCGCCGGGCTGAACCTGGACGTGAATGACCTGTAGCGGTATTCCCAGTGCATCACAGACTGACTGGCAATGCTCCGGCCACGCATCGGCCGCAGACTGGAGGCCGTGATGAATGTGAATAGCTTTCAGCTCAGGGAGGTGTTCGGTTTTGGCGAGGTGGGCGAGAAGGTGCAAAAGGACCGTGGAGTCGAGTCCACCGGAGAAGGCGATGTGCCAGGTTGTGGCGTTGCGCCAAGGCGTCAGCTTAAAAAGAAGTTTCGCGGGAAGATCAATCATGGGCTGACTCATATCGATCACTTGGCACAAATCAAATGTGGGAGCGAGCCTGCTCGCGATTGCGGTCAAACAGCCAACCAATTAGTTGAATGTTAAACCGCCATCGCGAGCAGGCTCGCTCCCACAGGGGTATTGCGCGCCCGGCTTAGAGACCGTAGCTCATCAGTCGCTCGTAACGGCGCTTGAGCAGCGCTTCGTTGTCGAACTTCTTCAGCATCGCCAGTTGCGAGGTCAGCTCGGCACGGATCGATGCAGCGGCCGCCACCGGGTCGCGATGAGCGCCGCCCAGAGGTTCGCCGATCACTTTGTCAACGATGCCCAGGCCTTTCAGGCGCTCGGCGGTGATGCCCATGGCTTCAGCGGCATCCGGCGCTTTTTCGGCGGTCTTCCACAGAATCGACGCACAACCTTCCGGCGAGATCACCGCGTAGGTCGAGTACTGCAGCATGTTCAACTGATCGCACACGCCGATTGCCAGTGCACCACCGGAACCACCTTCACCGATAACGGTGGCGATGATCGGGGTTTTCAGGCGAGCCATGACACGCAGGTTCCAGGCAATCGCTTCGCTCTGGTTGCGCTCTTCAGCGTCGATGCCCGGGTAAGCACCCGGCGTGTCGATGAAGGTCAGGATCGGCATTTTGAAGCGCTCGGCCATTTCCATCAGGCGGCACGCCTTGCGGTAGCCTTCCGGACGCGGCATACCGAAGTTGCGGCGAACCTTCTCGCGCACTTCGCGGCCTTTCTGGTGACCGATGATCATCACCGGCTGGTCGTCCAGACGGGCCACGCCGCCAACGATGGCAGCGTCGTCAGAGAAGTGACGGTCGCCGTGCAGCTCGTCGAACTCGGTGAAGATGTGTTCGATGTAGTCCAGGGTGTATGGACGTTTCGGGTGACGCGCCAGACGCGCGATCTGCCAGCTGGTCAGCTTGCCGAAGATGTCTTCGGTCAGCGTGCTGCTTTTGTCCTGCAGGCGGGAGATCTCATCGCCGATATTCAGCGAATTGTCGTTACCGACCAAGCGCAACTCTTCGATCTTGGCTTGCAGGTCGGCGATCGGCTGTTCGAAATCTAGAAAATTCGGGTTCATAGGCGTCCGTCTTGGGTCGACGTCCAAGAGAGCTTGGGCCGGCCGGTTGTCTATTCGCGCCCTACCTTAAGGGAGAGGCGCGTTCAGGTCGAGATTAAAAATTCAGGTCGAGATCAGGGCGTTCAGTTGCTACCTGACCGTCAACGGTATTGGAGGAAGACGTTGTCTCGCCCGAACTGGTCACGCAAGGCTTGAATCAACGCATCCGCCGGGTCGATTCGCCAGGTCTCGCCGAACTGCAGCAAGGCCTTCGCATCGGGGCTCGTGTACTCCATGGTGATCGGGCACGCACCTCGGTGACGCTTGAACAGCTCACCCAGCCAGCGTAGCTGATCGCCTTTCAAATCCTTGGTCTGCAGCTTCAAGCGCAAACTTTCGGCCAGGTTGGTGCGCGCATCTTCCATGCTCATCACCCGCTTGACCCGCAGGCGCAAACCGCCGGAGAAATCGTCGTTGCTGACTTCGCCTTCAACAACAACCATCGCGTCAGTCTGCAACAGCGACTGCGCCGAATGGAACGCATCGGCAAACAACGAAGCTTCGATGCGTCCAGAGCGATCGTCAAGGGTGATGAACCCCATCTTGTCGCCCTTTTTGTTCTTCATCACACGCAGGGCGATGATCATGCCCGCGACAGTCTGCGTATCGCGAGCCGGCTTCAGGTCGATGATGCGCTGACGGGCAAAACGGCGGATTTCACCTTCGTATTCGTCGATCGGGTGACCGGTCAGGTACAGGCCCAGGGTGTCTTTCTCCCCTTTCAGGCGCTCCTTCAGGGTCAGCTCTTTCGCCTTGCGGTGATTGGCGTAGACGTCGGCGTCTGCCTCGACGAACAGCCCACCAAACAGATCGGCGTGACCACTGTCGTGGGTGCGAGCGGTTTGTTCGGCGGCCTTGATCGCCCCTTCCATCGCATTCAGCAGCACCGCGCGGTTCTGGTCGATGCTCGCCTGATAGGCTTTCGGTTCGTCATGGAAATACGGGCCCAGACGATCCAGTGCACCGCTGCGGATCAAACCGTCGAGGGTACGCTTGTTGATGCGCTTGAGGTCGACACGGGCGCAGAAATCGAACAGATCCTTGAACGGACCGTCCTGACGCGCCTCGGTAATCGCCTCGACCGGGCCTTCGCCCACACCCTTGATCGCGCCGAGGCCGTAAATGATGCGGCCTTCGTCGTTCACCGTGAACTTGAATTCAGAGGTATTCACATCCGGCGCGTCGAGACGCAGCTTCATGGTGCGAATTTCTTCGATCAAGGTCACGACCTTGTCGGTGTTGTGCATATCCGCCGACAGAACCGCAGCCATGAACGGCGCCGGGTAGTGCGTTTTCAGCCACGCGGTCTGGTACGACACCAGCCCGTAGGCGGCGGAGTGGGATTTGTTGAAGCCGTAACCGGCGAATTTCTCTACCAGGTCGAAAATGTTACCGGCCAGGTCGGCTTCGATATTGTTGGTCTTGCAACCTTCAATGAAACCGCCGCGCTGCTTGGCCATTTCTTCGGGCTTTTTCTTACCCATGGCCCGCCGCAGCATGTCCGCACCGCCGAGGGTGTAACCGGCCATGACCTGGGCGATCTGCATCACCTGTTCCTGATACAGGATGATGCCGTAAGTCGGCGCCAGTACCGGTTTCAGGCCTTCGTACTGGTAATCCGAGTGCGGGTACGCGAGTTCGGCGCGGCCGTGCTTACGGTTGATAAAGTCGTCAACCATGCCGGATTGCAAAGGGCCCGGACGGAACAGGGCCACCAGTGCGATCAAGTCTTCCAGGCAGTCGGGCTTGAGCTTTTTGATCAGCTCTTTCATGCCGCGCGACTCGAGCTGGAACACCGCGGTGGTTTCCGCTTTTTGCAGCAGCGTATAGGTCGGCTTGTCGTCCAGCGGAATGAACGCGATGTCCAGCGGCGGTTCGTTGACCTTCGCGCGGTCGCGGTTGATGGTTTTCAGCGCCCAGTCGATGACCGTCAGGGTCCGCAGGCCGAGGAAGTCGAACTTCACCAGGCCGGCGGCTTCAACGTCGTCCTTGTCGAACTGGGTTACCAGGCCGTCACCGGCCTCGTCGCAATAGATCGGCGAGAAGTCGGTCAGCTTGGTCGGCGCGATTACCACACCACCGGCGTGTTTACCGACGTTACGCACGACGCCTTCAAGCTTGCGCGCCATTTCCCAGATTTCCGCGGCTTCTTCATCGACCTTGATGAAGTCACGGAGGATTTCTTCCTGCTCGTAGGCTTTTTCCAGGGTCATGCCGACTTCGAACGGAATCATCTTCGACAGACGATCCGCCAGGCCGTAGGACTTGCCTTGCACCCGCGCCACGTCGCGGACCACAGCCTTGGCGGCCATGGAACCGAAAGTGATGATCTGGCTTACCGCGTTGCGGCCGTATTTCTCGGCCACGTAGTCGATCACACGGTCACGACCGTCCATGCAGAAGTCAACGTCGAAGTCGGGCATGGAGACCCGTTCCGGGTTGAGGAACCGTTCGAACAGCAGGTCATATTCCAGCGGGTCGAGGTCGGTGATTTTCTGCACATAGGCCACCAGCGACCCGGCACCCGATCCACGACCAGGACCTACCGGCACGCCGTTGCTCTTGGCCCACTGGATAAAGTCCATAACGATCAGGAAGTAACCGGGGAAACCCATCTGGATGATGATATCCAGCTCGAAATTCAACCGGTCGACATAGACCTGGCGCTTGGCTTCATAGTCTTCGGTGGTGTCCTTGGGCAGCAGAACGGTCAGCCGTTCTTCCAGGCCATCGAAGGACACCTTGCGGAAATATTCGTCGATGGTCATGCCATCGGGAATCGGGAAGTTGGGCAGGAAGTGCGTGCCCAGCTTCACTTCGATGTTGCAGCGCTTGGCGATCTCGACGGTGTTTTCCAGCGCCTCGGGAATGTCGCTGAACAGCTCGGCCATTTCCTCGGCGCTTTTGAGGTATTGCTGATCGCTGTAGTTCTTCGAACGCCGCGGATCGTCGAGGGCGCGGCCCTCACCGATGCAGACGCGGGTTTCGTGAGCCGCGAAATCTTCCTGCTTGATGAAGCGCACGTCGTTGGTCGCTACCAGCGGCGCGCCGATTTTCTCGGCCAGGGCCACGGCGCCGTGCAGTTGTTCTTCATCGTTAGGGCGGTTGGTGCGCTGGATCTCCAGGTAGAAACGATCCGGAAACACCGCCATCCATTCGCGCGCCAGTTTTTCCGCTTCCGCCGGATTGCCGCTGAGCATGGCCAGGCCGATTTCGCCTTCCTTCGCCGCCGACAGCATGATCAAGCCTTCGCTGGCCTCGGCCACCCACTCACGCTCGATGATGATCGAGCCATTGCGCTGGCCGTCGATGAAACCGCGGGAGATCAGTTCGGTCAGGTTGCGATAGCCGACAGCGTTCATTGCCAGCAGGCTGATCCGGCTCAGGGCGTTGTCCGGGTCCTTGTTCGACAGCCACAAGTCGGCGCCGCAGATCGGCTTGATGCCTGCGCCCATCGAGGCTTTATAGAATTTGACCAGGGAACACATGTTGTTCTGATCGGTGACCGCTACGGCAGGCATGTTCATGCCGACCAGGGTCTTGACCAGCGGTTTGATCCGCACCAGACCGTCGACCAGGGAGTATTCAGTGTGCAGGCGTAGGTGAACGAATGAAGCCGGCATAGTGATCCTGCGTTATGTCATGAAAACAACAAGGCCCGGATTGTACCGGGCCTTGGGAAAAACATCAGCCTCGCGACTAACTCTCGATGAGGCTTTCGCGCGCCTCATACGCCAACCGCACCGGTGCGAACGAGCGGCGGTGAATCGGCGTCGGCCCCAAGCGTGCCAGCGCTTCCAGATGAACGGGCGTCGGGTAGCCTTTGTGGCCGCCGATGCCGTAACCCGGGTAAATCAGTTCAAATGCCGCCATTTCACGGTCGCGGCTGACCTTGGCCAGAATCGAGGCCGCGGCGATGGCAGGGACCTTGCTGTCGCCCTTGACCACGGCTTCAGCGCGCATGGCCAGTTTCGGGCAACGGTTACCGTCGATCATCGCCAGTTTTGGCTGAATGTGCAGGCCTTCGATCGCACGCTGCATGGCCAGCATGGTGGCATGCAGGATGTTCAGCTCATCGATTTCTTCGACTTCCGCGCGAGCGATGCACCAGCTCAGGGCTTTTTCGCAGATTTCGTCGAAGAGTTTTTCGCGGCGGGCTTCGGTGAGCTTTTTCGAATCGTTGAGGCCAAGGATCGGACGATTCGGATCGAGGATCACCGCTGCCGTGACCACAGCGCCGCAGAGCGGGCCGCGACCGACTTCATCAACACCGGCAACCAGCTCTTCGACTTCGGCGACCAGGGTGAAATCAAGGCCCATCTGTTGTGCTTTTGTCATTGTGTTTTGCCGATCAGATTCAGTACCGCGTCCGCTGCCTGATTGGAGGCATCCAGGCGCAAGGTCCGGTGGATTTCGTCGAAGCCGCGGGTCTGCTCTTCGCCACCTTCGATCAGGGGCGACAGCGTCTGGGCCAAGGCTTCAACCGTTGCATCGTCCTGTAACAATTCAGGCACCAAGAGGCGCTGGGCGAGCAGGTTCGGCAACGAGACGTAAGGGCTTTTCACCATACGCTTGAGGATCCAGAACGTCAGCGGTGCCAAACGATAAGCCACCACCATCGGACGCTTGTACAGCAAGGCTTCGAGGGTCGCCGTTCCGGAGGCAATCAACACTGCGTCGCAGGCGGCCAGCGCCAGATGGGACTTGCCGTCGAGCAGGGTCAGCGGCAGATCGCGACCGGCCAGCAGTTCTTCAAGCTGCGCGCGGCGCTGAGGGCTGGCACAAGGAATAATGAACCGCACGCCAGGACGCATGGCGCGCAAACGTTCGGCGGCATCGAGGAACAAAGCGCCCAGACGCCCGACTTCGCCACCGCGACTGCCCGGCATCAACGCGACCAATGGGCCATCAGGCAAACCGAGCTCGGCGCGTGCGGCACGACGATCAGCCTCAAGGGGTATCGCATCGGCCAAGGTGTGACCGACAAACCGCACCGGCACGCCCTTCTCTTCATAGAATTTCGCTTCAAACGGGAACAGCGTCAGCATCAGGTCGCAACCTTCGCGAATCTTCAGCACCCGCTTCTGCCGCCACGCCCACACTGACGGGCTGACGTAATGCACGGTCTTGATCCCGGCCTGACGCAGCTTCAGTTCGATGTTGAGGTTGAAATCCGGCGCATCGATACCGATGAACACGTCCGGTTTCTCGGCGATCAAGTCTGCGATCAGCTTCTTGCGGCGTTTCAACAACTCGCGCAGCCGACCGAGCACTTCCACCAGCCCCATGACCGAGAGACGTTCCATCGGAAAATATGAGGTCAGGCCTTCAGCCTGCATCAGCGGACCACCGACACCGATGAACTCGACCGCCGGATGCTGTGCCTTGAGCGCACGCATGAGACCGGCGCCCAGAATGTCACCGGAAGCCTCACCCGCCACCAGCGCAATACGCAGATTAGCCATGATTAACGCGTGATGCCGCGGGTCGAAGACTGGATGGAGTCACGGAACACCGCAACTTCCGGAAACTGCTCCGAAGGTTCGGCCAGCTCCGCGAGTGCCTGCTCAACCGTGAGGCCCTGGCGATAAACCACCTTGTAGGCACGGCGCAGGGCGTGGATCGCGTCTTCGCTGAAACCACGACGGCGCATGCCTTCGAAGTTCATGCTGCGCGCTTCGGCCGGATTGCCGAACACCGTGACGTACGCTGGAACGTCCTTGCCGATGGCGGTGCCCATACCGGAAAAGCTGTGGGCGCCGATGTGGCAATACTGGTGAACCAGGGTAAAACCGGACAGGATCGCCCAGTCTTCAACATGCACGTGGCCCGCCAACGCAGTGTTGTTGACCAGGATGCAATGGTTGCCGATGACGCTGTCGTGGCCGATGTGAGCGTAGGCCATGATCAGGTTGTGATCGCCCAGGGTCGTTTCGGAACGGTCCTGAATGGTCCCACGGTGAATGGTCACGCCTTCACGGATGACGTTGTGGTCACCGATGACCAGACGGGTTTCTTCACCCTTGTATTTCAGATCGGGCGTGTCTTCGCCTACCGAAGAAAACTGGTAGATGCGGTTGTGCTTACCGATTCGGGTCGGGCCTTTGAGAATCACATGCGGCCCGATTACTGTCCCCTCGCCGATTTCCACACCAGCGCCGACGATCGACCAAGGGCCGACCTCGACGTCGTCGGCCAGGACGGCCGTCGGATCGATGATTGCGCGAGGGTCAATCAAACTCATACTTTTTGTTCCGCACAGATGATCTCGGCCGAGCAGACCGGCTTGCCATCTACCGATGCCTGGCATTCGAACTTCCAGATCTTGCGCTTGCAACTGATGAACGTGGCTTCAAGGATCAACTGGTCGCCAGGCTTGACCGGCTGACGGAAACGCAGTTTGTCGGAGCCTACGAAGTAGTACAGGGTGCCATCAGCCGGCTTCACGTCCAGCATCTTGAAACCAAGGATCCCGGCAGCCTGAGCCATCGCTTCGATGATCAGTACGCCCGGCATGATTGGATGCGCAGGGAAGTGACCATTGAAGAACGGCTCGTTGATGCTGACATTCTTGTAGGCGCGAATGCGCTTGCCTTCCACATCCAGATCCACGACCCGGTCCACCAGCAGGAACGGGTAACGGTGAGGCAGGTATTCGCGAATCTCGTTGATGTCCATCATTTCGGGGGGAAGCCTATGTAAAGATTGGGAACGCGCGACTGACGCGCGCTCCTCTAGCAAATCAAGGAGGCAGTCTAGCGGCTGTGCACACTTGATATGGAAATGGTATCAGCCATCTGATGAAGCAATACCGTCAGGGGTCACTTCCCCTACTCGCTTTTCCAGCTGTCGCAGCCGCCGCGCGATGTCATCGAGCTGACGGATACGTGCCGCGCTTTTGCGCCATTCGGCAGCCGGTTGCATGGCCGTACCGGAAGAATAGGAACCCGGCTCGGTAATCGAGTGGGTCACCATGGTCATCCCGGTAATGAAAACCTTGTCACAAATTTCGATATGTCCCACCAGCCCTACACCACCGGCGAGCATGCAATGCTTGCCGATTTTGGTGCTGCCGGAAATCCCCACGCACGCCGCCATGGCAGTGTGATCACCGACCTGGACGTTGTGGGCGATCTGAATCTGATTGTCGAGCTTGACGCCATTACCAAGAATGGTATCGGCCAGTGCACCGCGGTCGATGGCCGTATTCACGCCGATCTCCACATCGTCACCGACCAGAACGCCACCGATCTGGGCGATTTTCTGCCAGATGCCTTTCTCGTTGGCAAAGCCGAAGCCTTCGCCACCCAATACTGCACCGGACTGAATCACCACCCGCTTGCCGATACGCACGTCGTGATACAGCGTGACGCGCGGTGCGAGCCAGCCACCTTCGCCGATAACGCTACGAGCGCCAATGAAGCAATGTGCGCCGATGGTCGTACCTGCATCAACTCGCGCCCCGCTCTCGATGACCACAAAGGCACCGATGCTCGCCGCTGAATCAACCACCGCGTCCGCCGCAATCACTGCGGTCGGATGAATGCCGGCAGCCGCCTTGGGCTTGGGATCGAACAGGTGGGAAACACGAGCGTAGGCGGCGTACGGATCAGGTACGACCAATGCATTCCCGGCAAAACCTTCAGCGTCAGCGGCTTTCAGCAACAGAGCTGCAGCCCGGCTGTCAGCCAGGTATTTGCGGTATTGAGGATTTGCCAGAAAGCTCAACTGAGCTGGGCCAGCCTCTTGCAAAGTGGCTAGCCCAGTAATTTCCTTCTCTGGGTCGCCACGTAGAGTGGCGCCGAGGAACTCGGCCAACTGGCCGAGTTTTATGGTCGCTGTCATGGATTACTTCAGCTGATTCATGCGCTCGATAACCTGGCGAGTGATGTCGTACTGAGGTTTGACATCAATCACTGCGCCACGCTCGAAGACCAGGTCAAAAGCACCTTTCTTGATGACTTCTTCCACAGCGCTGTCCAGTTTCGGCTTGAGCTGCTTCAGCATTTCACGGTCGGCAACGGCTTTGGCTTCGTTCAATTCCTTGGACTGGAACTGGAAGTCACGGGCCTTTTGCTTGAATTCAAGTTCCAGGCGCTCACGCTCGCCTTGCTGCATCTTGTCGCCGCCAGCCATCAGACGGTCCTGAATACCCTTGGCACTGCTTTCCAGCGTCTTGAGCTTGGTCAGTTGCGGGCCGAACTTCTTCTCTGCATCCACGGCGTACTTCTTGGCCGCGTCGGATTCCAGCAGAGCCATTTGATAGTTCAGAACGGCGATTTTCATGTCGGCAAAAGCCGGACCTGCTACCAGTACGGTCGCCAGGAGAACCAATTGAGTCAACTTACGCACGATGCACTCCTACAAAATCCATTGTCGTTATCTTGGGTCAGACGCTTAGAACGTCTGGCCGAGGGAGAATTGGAACACTTGAGTTTCAGCCTCATCCGGTTTCTTGATCGGCATGGCCAACGCGAAACTCAGAGGGCCCAGTGCGGTAACCCATGTCACACCTACACCGACAGAGCTGGCCATGTTGCTCAGGCTGATGTCGTTGCACTTGGTGTTGGACGACGAACCGTTCGCGTTGGTGGTGTCTTTGCACGATGAGTCGAAAACGTTACCCACATCCCAGAATACCGAGGTACGCAGGGAACGCTGATCCTTGACGAACGGCAGAGGGAAAAGAACTTCGACCCCGCCCTGGATCAGGACATTACCACCGAACGGCAGCGGATCCTGGTCCGGATCAAGCGCCGTACCCGGGTTGGTACCACGGCTCGGCGTACTGCGAGGACCCAAGGTACTGTCCTTGAAACCACGAACCGAGTTGAAACCACCAGCATAGTAGTTTTCATAGAACGGCAAGCCATCGGTCGAACCGTAGCCATCGCCATAACCCAGCTCGGTATGCAGGCGCATGGTGTAGTTTTCGGTCAACGGCTGGAACAACTGGCCACGGTAGTCGAGTTTGAAGAACGACAGGTCGCTGCCAGGCGTCGTGGTTTCCAGCACAAGGCTTTGCGAATGACCACGGGTCGCCAGCACGCCTTTGTTCAGGGTCGACTCGGACCAACCGGCCGAAGCCTTGAAGTTCAGGTAGTTGTCGCCTTCCTTGTTAACGAAGTCGAAAATCTCGTCAACGGTGTACACACCGGTCTTGATCTTGTCTTGTTGTGCAGTCAGGCCGAAGGTCAGACGCGAAGTCTCACTGATCGGGTAACCGACACTCACGCCTGCACCCAGGCTGTCTACGGCATAGCTGGCAACGTCGACGTCGAGGTCTTTGTAGTCAGTGGTGCGATAGAACGCGTTGTAACCCAGGCTCACACCGTCAGCAGTCCAGTACGGGTCGACATAACCGAAGTTATAGCGGCTCTGGTACTCACTGCGGGTCAAGCCAACGCTGACCTTGTTACCGGTACCGAGGAAGTTGTTCTGGGTAATCGAACCACCGAGGATCAGACCGGCACTCTGTGCAAAGCCGACGCTGGCGGTAATCGAACCGGACGCTTGTTCTTCAACGCTGTAGTTCACGTCAACCTGGTCATCGACACCCGGTACAGCCGGGGTTTCGACGTTGACTTCCTTGAAGAAGCCCAGACGTTCAAGACGGGTCTTGGATTGGTCGATCAGGTAAGTCGAAGCCCAGCCGCCTTCCATCTGACGCATTTCACGGCGCAGCACTTCGTCTTCGGACTTGGTGTTGCCACGGAAGTTGATGCGGTTAACGTAAGCACGCTTGCCCGGATCGACCGCGAAAGTGATATCGACGGTGTGGTCTTCATCGTGCGGCTGAGGTACGCCGTTGACGTTGGCGAAGGTGTAACCCTCGTTACCCAGGCGACGGGTGATCAGTTCGGACGTGGTAGTCATCAGCTTGCGCGAGAACACCTGGCCTTTCTGCACCAGCAACAGGGACTTGACCTGGTCTTCAGGAACTTTCAGGTCGCCGCTCAGCTTGACGTCACGAACGGTGTACTTCTCGCCTTCGTTGACGTTGACGGTGATGTAGACGTGCTTCTTGTCCGGGGTAATGGACACCTGGGTCGAAGCGATATCCATGTTGATATAGCCACGGTCCAGGTAGTAGGAACGCAGACGCTCCAGGTCACCGGACAGTTTTTCACGAGCGTACTTGTCGTCGTTCTTGAAGAACGACAACCAGTTGGTGGTCTTGAGTTCGAACAGGTCGATCAGGTCTTCATCAGGGAAGACTGTGTTACCCACCACGTTGATGTGCTGGATAGCCGCAACGGTGCCTTCGTTGATATTGACCTTGAGGCCGACGCGGTTACGCGGCTGCGGCACCACTTCGGTGTCAACGGTAGCCGAATAGCGGCCCTGAGCGACGTACTGACGCTGCAGCTCGTTACGAACACCTTCGAGGGTGGCGCGCTGGAAGATCTCGCCTTCGGCCAGACCGGATTGTTTGAGGCCCTTCATCAGGTCTTCAGTGGAGATCGCCTTGTTACCCTCGATCTCGATACTGGCAACGGACGGACGCTCGACTACCGTAATGACAAGGACGTTGCCATCACGGCCCAGCTGGATATCTTGAAAGAACCCGGTTTTGAACAGCGCACGAGTGGATTCCACCAGGCGACGATCATCCGCCTGTTCACCGACGTTTAACGGCAAAGCACCAAAGACGCTACCCGCGGAGACCCGCTGGAGGCCATTGACGCGAATATCAGAGATAGTGAAGGACTCGGCGTGAACTTCGGCGATCATCAATACGGTGAGAACCGCAGTTAGCAGCAGACGTTTCATGAAGTCCTTTCTTATTCCAACTGGCAATAAACAAACTGCCGCAAAATGCGGCAGATTCGCAATTCAGCGAAGTGTTACAGACGACCCAAATCATTGACCAGAGCGAGCAACATCACCCCGACCACCAAACTGATGCCGATCTGTATCCCCCAACCCTGCACCCGATCCGACAAGGGGCGACCACGCACCCACTCAATCAGATAAAACAACAAATGCCCCCCATCCAGTACCGGAATGGGCAACAAATTCAGAACCCCCAAGCTAATACTCAGATAAGCAAGGAAATTCAGGAAATCAGCGACGCCCGACTGGGCAGAAGCGCCCGCCACTTTAGCAATGGTTATCGGTCCACTCAAGTTTTTTACCGAGAGCTCACCGAACAACATTTTCTTGAGCGAATCGAGGGTCAGTATGCTCATGGTCCAGGTGCGTCGAGCCCCCTCGCCAATCGCTGCCAAAGGACCGTAACTGACCTCGCGAATCATCTCCGGCGGCCAATCGATCGCTTTCACCCCGGCACCTAGATAACCACTGGGCGACTTTTTCTCGCCGCGAGCAGCGAGCGTCACAGGGACGTCGATTTGAGCACCATCGCGCTCGACGCGCAGCATGATTTTGGTATCAGGATGAATACGGACGATATCGACCACTTGTTGCCAGTCATCGAGCGCCTTGCCATCCAGGGCCAACAGCCGGTCACCGGTTTTAAGGCCGGCAGCCTGCGCCGGGCCTTTCGGATCGAGTTCCGCCAACACCGGCGGCAGCGCCGGACGCCACGGGCGAATACCCAGCGAGCGAATCGGATCCGGCTCGTCAGCACCCTTGAGCCATTTATCCAGCACCAGCTCACGCGGCGAATCCGCCGTGGAACCCTGCTCACGGACCAGCAACTGAAGGGAACCGCTCTCGCCAAGACGGCGAACCAGTTGCAGATTTACTGCGCCCCAGCCCGAAGTCGGCTCACCATCAATGGCAACAATTTCCTGACCTGCACTCAAACCCGCCCTGGCGGCGATGCTGCCGGATTCAACGGCGCCGATGACTGGCCGCACCTGCTCGCTGCCAAGCATGGCGAGCACCCAGAAAAAAATCATCGCTAGCAAGAAGTTGGCAATCGGCCCCGCCGACACGATAGCAATGCGCAGACGGACGGATTTGCGATTGAAGGATTGGTCGAGCTGATCGGCCGGCACTTCACCTTCGCGCTCGTCGAGCATTTTTACGTAGCCACCCAACGGGATGGCGGCAATCACGAATTCAGTGCCTTTCTTGTCGTGCCAGCGCAGCAACGGCATACCGAAGCCCACAGAGAAACGCAGCACTTTGACTCCACAGCGACGTGCGACCCAGAAATGGCCGAATTCGTGGAAAGTGACCAGCACGCCCAGGGCTACCAGGGTGCCGACAATCATATAGAGCGCGCTCATCTACTTTCTCCGCAACTTATCCAGTGCTGCATGGGCCAACGTATTGCAGCACTTACCGCCCGTGACGACTCAACCA
>Ga0208635_100126_pt1 | contig 35387 bp, 29 predicted proteins | sample LakWasMe93_HOW11_2_FD_183915 | JGI IMG/M metagenome (GOLD analysis project Ga0208635, IMG submission 183915) | Freshwater sediment methanotrophic microbial communities from Lake Washington under simulated oxygen tension - Sediment Metagenome... | ecosystem: Environmental > Aquatic > Freshwater >...
AAAAGTCCGATAGGCACCGCGCAATTCACACCAGGCGACGATGATCCGCACTTCGTTGAGAAACCCCAGCGCCAGCGGCCAGATCAGCCGCTGACTCGGCACTTGCTGTGCGTCCGCATAGTCGATGTGCAGCTTGGCCTGATCGCGAATCGCCTGGCGAAATGCATTCAGCGGCACGGCATTTGGCGCGAAGCCATAACCGGGCGGGCCCGGCATTACCGTCGGGTTGCGCAGAGCGTCCAGCGCTTCGGGCGCCAGTACCGCAGCAATCTTGGCCAGCGCATCGGCCGCCGCTTTGCTCAACACCTCATCGCCGCGCTGATCCACATAACGCAGCCCCAGCACAATGGCTTCGGTTTCATCGGCATTGAGCATCAAGGGCGGCAGGAACAAACCGCTGCGCAACACGTAACCGATCCCCGCCTCGCCGTAGATTGGCGCGCCCAATGCGGTGAGTTCGGCGATGTCGCGGTAGAGCGTACGCTCGGAAATCTCAAGCTCGCTGGCAAGTGTCGCCGCCGTAACCGGACGACTTTTGCCGCGCAGCACTTGCAACAGGGTCAGTAAACGCGTTGTACGAGACACGATCGGCAGGCTCTGTGCGGGAAAGATGTCGCAGATTAGCAGAGCCCCCTGTCAGAAAGTGGCAGCAGCCACAGGCCCGTTTTGCCGCACATGAAAAAGCATCTTGACTGAATACATGACTGGCATCATCTTTAATAAATGTATTTCAACATTTATATTAACCCGCAGCGTCTTCCTTCAGGAGTCATCCCATGCATTACAAAGTGTTTGGCCGAAAAACCGGCTTGCGTGTCTCGGAACTGGCGCTGGGGGCCGGTAACTTTGGTACGGGTTGGGGACATGGCGCCGAGCGCGATGAAGCCAAGCGCATCTTTGATGGCTACCTGGAGGCCGGCGGTAATTTCATCGACACCGCCAATGGCTATCAGGGTGGCCAGTCGGAAGCCATGCTCAGTGAATTCATCGCCACAGAGCGCGATCGCCTGGTCATCGCCACCAAATACACGTTGGGGACTACGCCGGCCGCAGGCATTTCCCACACTGGCAACAACCGCAAGAACATGGTTCGCGCCGTGGAAGAAAGCCTGACACGGCTCAAGACCGACCACATCGACCTGTTCTGGGCGCACATGAGCGACGGTGTCACACCAACGGAAGAAATCCTTCGTGGTTTTGACGATTTGGTGCGCGCCGGCAAGATTCATTATGCCGGGCTGTCGAACTTCCCGGCCTGGCGCATCGCTCGCGCCGACCTGCTGGCTGAAGTTCGCGGTTTTGCGCCGATTGCCGCCATTCAGGTCGAGTACAGCCTCGCCGAGCGCACCGCTGAACGTGAACAACTGCCGATGGCCGAAGCGTTGGGGCTGGCCGCGACCTTATGGTCGCCACTCGGTGGCGGGTTCCTGACCGGTAAATACCGCTCCAGTGACGAGAACAACCGTGCCGCCAAACTGGGCATGCTGGTACACGCCGAGAAAAGTGCCCGCGAAACCGCCCTGCTCGACACCTTGCTCGCGGTCGCGGCGGAGCTGGACGCCAGCCCGACGCACGTGGCCATTGCCTGGCTGCGGGAAAAAGCCAAGCGCTCGACCACGGCGCTGATTCCGATTCTGGGTTCGCGTACGCGTGAGCAATTGGATGCGACGTTGGGGGCTTTGGATGTGCAGTTGAGTGCCGATCAGTTGTCGCGGCTGGATGGCATCAGCGAAGTGGCGAAAGGTGTGCCGCATGAGTCCATTGCCGGTTCTGTTGCGCGGTTTAGCGGGGGCGTGACCCTGGATCTTCCAATAATCCCCGTCGCCTGAAAAAGCATCGCCGGCAAGCCGGCTCCTACAAGTTTTGCGGCGTTCACATCTGTTGTGTTCGGCGCAATCCTGTAGGAGCCGGCTTGCCGGCGATGGCGTCAGCACATTTATTGATCAACCTTATGCTTCGCCGCATACAAACACAGCATCTCCATCGCCAACGTCGCCGCCGCCAGTGAGGTAATGTCCGCACTGTCGTAGGCCGGCGCCACTTCCACCACGTCCATCCCCACCAGATTGATCCCGCGCAAGCCGCCGAGGATTTCCAGCGCCTGGACCGTACTCAAACCGCCACACACCGGTGTGCCGGTGCCGGGTGCAAACGCCGGGTCGAGGCAATCGATGTCGAACGTCAGGTACACCGGGTTGTCGCCAACCCGTGCGCGAATCGCTTCGACAATCGCATCCACCCCACGCCGATGCACTTGCCGCGCATCCAGCACTTGAAAGCCCTGATGATCGTCATTGGTGGTACGCAAACCGATCTGCACCGAGCGCGACGGGTCCACCAGACCTTCCTTGGCCGCGTGCCAGAACATCGTGCCGTGATCGACGCGCTTACCCTCTTCATCCGGCCAGGTGTCGCTGTGAGCGTCGAAGTGAATCAACGACAGCGCCCCATGTTTACGGGCATGCGCCTTGAGCAATGGATAACTGATGAAGTGATCGCCGCCGAACGTCAACATGGCGCAACCGGCATTCAGAATGTGCTCGGCGTGGGCTTCAATGCTTTCCGGCACCGAATGCGGCGAGCCGTAGTCGAAGTCGCAATCACCGTAGTCGATCACCGCCAGATGATCGAACGGGTCGAACGTCCATGGCCAATGCCGCTCCCAGGCGATCCCGGTGGACGCCGCACGAATACCGCGCGGTCCGAAACGCGCGCCGGGACGGTTGCTGGTGGCGGTATCGAACGGCACGCCGCTGACGGCCACGTCGACACCGCGCAAGTCGCGGCTGTACCGGCGACGCATGAAACTGGTGATACCGGCGTAGGTACTTTCGGCGGCAGTCCCGTACAGACTGTCGCGGGTCATGGCCTGATCGTTTTGCACTGGGACGTCCATCAGGTGCTCCTTCTTGTTTATTTATTGGCGGCTACGGAAAGTGGTCCACAAGCGGGTGCGCTGACGCATGTCCTTGAGGCTCATGCTGCGGTCGGCGTACAACCGTTCGCGCACATCGGCCAGTGGGTAAATGTCGGGATCGCTGCGTACCGCCTCATCCACCAGCGGTGTGGCGGCCTGGTTGGCCGTGGCAAAGAACAGCGTGTTGGTCAGCGCCGCCACGGATTCAGGACGCAACATGAACTCGATGAAGACGCGAGCGGCTTCGGGGTGCGGCGCGTCCTTGGGGATGGCTAGGTTGTCCTGCCAGACCAGCGTGCCTTCCTTGGGGATCCGGTACGCCACTTCATACGGTTTGTTGGCCTTGCGCGCCTGATCGGCGGCCATGCTCGCGTCACCGTTGTAGGTCAAGGCCAGGCAGACGCTGCCGTTGGCCAGGTCGTTGATTTGCCGGCCACTGGCGACGTACAGCACATTCGGCTGCAACTGATGCAATAACGCCTCGGCGGCTGACAGATCGGACTTGTCGGTGCTGTAGGGATCTTTACCGAGGTAGTGCAGCGCCAGGCCGATCACTTCCTGCGGCGAATCGATGATCGCCACGCCGCAATCTTTCAGCTTGCTGGCGTATTCGGGTTTGAACAGCAAGTCGAGGCTGTTGAGCGGCACATCCGGCAAGCGCTTTTTCACCGCCTCCACATTCATCCCGAGTCCGAGCGTGCCCCAGGTATATGGCACGCCGTAGCGGTTGCCGGGATCGACCGCGGCGAGTTTTTCCAGCAAGTCCGGATCGAGGTTGGCGTAGCCCTTGAGGCCTTCGTGGGGAATCGCCTTCAAGGCACCCGCCGCCAATCCGCGCGCCAGCACGCTGGACGACGGCACGACCACGTCATAGCCGCTGCCGCCGGTGAGCAACTTGGTTTCCAGGACTTCCGAGGAATCGAACGTGTCGTAGCGCACGTGAATGCCGGTTTCCTGCTCGAAGCGCTGCAAGGTTTCCGGGGCCACGTAATCGGCCCAACTGTAAAGATTGACGACCTTCTCCTCGGCATGGGCCGACACAGAGGCGGCAAGGAACAGCGCGGGTAAACACAGCTTGAATAGAGGAGCCATGACGAACACCTGACCAGAGGAAGTGGCCCCAGCATGCGTCGTCGGATACATTGGAAAAATACCAAGTCAGTTACCCTGACTTTATTGCGGAGTAATGTTTGATGCTCGGCCAGCTTCACGATGTGGATCTGCAATTGCTGCGGCTGTTCGTCAGCGTGGTGGAATGCGGCGGTTTCAGCGCGGCCCAGGGTGAATTGGGCCTGAGCCAGTCGAGCATCAGCCAGCAAATGGCCAGGCTTGAAACCCGGCTCGGCTATCGGCTGTGCAGTCGCGGCAAGGGCGGATTCAGGATCACCCCCAAAGGCGAACAACTGTTGACCGCGACACGCGGACTGTTTGAATCCATTGAAGCGTTCCGTCATCAATCCAATGGCGTGGCCGGCCGGCTGATCGGCGAGGTGCGCCTGGGGCTGTCCGAAGCCGTGGATCAATCGGTGCTGCAACGGGTGGCCGAGGCGATCCGGCGCTTTCGCGAGCGCGATGAGTCGGTGCGCATCGAGTTGATCAGCGCTATGCCCGGCGAGATGGAGCGCTTGCTGCTGCAACAACGGCTGGACCTGGCGATCGGCTATTTCTCACAGGTGCAGAGCGCGTTTGACTACCGCGAACTGTTCAGCGAAACCCAGCACTTGTATTGCGCCGCCGGCCATCCGCTGTTCACCGACGAGGCACCGGACGATCAAGCGTTGCAGGCGTGCGACCGGGTGGATCACCCTTACCGCTTTCTGCGCAGCGACGAGCCCTTTCAGGGCAAACGGTGCTCGGCGCGCTCGGAACAGGTCGAAGGCACCCTCGCCTTCATTCTGTCCGGCAAGCATGTCGGTTACCTGCCCAGCCACTTTGCCCGCAGCTGGGAGGACAAAGGATTGCTCAGGGCCGTGCGCCGCAGCGACATGAGTTTCGACGTGGCATTCCACCTCGCCCGCCACCGTGCGCAGGTGCCGGGGGATGCGCAGAAAGCCTTTGAAGAGGATCTGTTGGCCGCATTTGCCTAAAGAACACAACAAACCCTGTAGGAGCGAGCCTGCTCGCGATGGCGGTGTGTCAGTCGATACAAATGTTGGCTAATACACCACCATCGCGAGCAGGCTCACTCCCACAAGGGTTTTGTGTAAGTCGATGAATTTTCTGGCATCCTGCGCCTCCATTTTCTGACCCGGCCCGCCTTTCGGCACGCAAACCACCATGACCGCCTCTGAAAAAGCCCCTGCCCCGCGCCACAACGACCTGATCTACGGCCTCGACGACCGCCCTCATTTGACCGCCACCGTCTTCGCCGCCCTGCAACACGTACTCGCCAGTTTCGTCGGCATCATCACCCCGACCCTGATCATGGGCAGCGCCCTCGGCCTGCAAAGCGAAATCCCCTATCTGATCAGCATGGCGCTGTTTGTTTCGGGGCTGGGCACCTTCGTCCAGGCGCGGAAGTTCGGCCCGATCGGCTCCGGTTTGCTGTGTCTGCAAGGCACCAGTTTCTCGTTCATCAGCGTGATCCTCAGCGCCGGTTTCATGGTCAAGGCCCGCGGCGGCGGCACCGATGAAATCCTTTCGACAATCTTTGGCGTGTGCTTTTTCGCCGCGTTCATCGAAGTGGTGTTGAGCCAGTTCATCGGCAAATTGCGGATGCTGATCACGCCGGTGGTGACCGGGACGATCATCACGCTGATGGGGTTGTCGCTGATCAAAGTCGCCATGACCGACATCGCCGGCGGCTTCGGCGCGACGGATCTCGGCGCCGCCAGTCACCTCGCGTTGGCTGCGTTGGTGCTGGGCACCATCGTGGTGCTGAACCGTGTTGATGTGCCGTTCCTGCGCCTCGGCGCCATCGTGATCGGCCTGACCCTCGGTTATGTCGTGGCGTGGCTCATGGGCCAAGTGGATTTCGCCAGCATGCCCGACGTACCGCTGATGAGCGTGCCGGTGCCGTTTAAGTACGGTTTCAACTTCGACTGGGTGGCGTTCGTGCCGGTGGCGGTGATTTTCCTCGTGTCGCCGCTGGAGGCGGCCGGTGACCTGACGGCCAACTCGATGATTTCCCGGCAGCCGGTCAGAGGCCCGATCTACATTCGCCGGATCAAATCCGGCCTGCTCGCCGACGGCCTCAATTCGGCCATGGCGGCGGTGTTCAACAGCATGCCGATGGTGACCTTCGCGCAGAACAACGGCGTGATTCAACTGACCGGCGTGGCCAGCCGCTACGTGGCGTTTTTCATTGCCGGCCTGCTGGTGGTGCTGGGGCTGTTCCCGATGATCGGCGCGGTGCTGCAACTGATGCCGAAACCGGTGCTCGGCGGCGCTGAACTGGTGATGTTCGGCACCGTTGCAGTGGCCGGGATCAAGATCCTCGCCGAAGCCGGCCTGCATCGTCGCAACATGCTGATCGTGGCGATTTCCCTCGGCATGGGCCTGGGGGTGGCAGCCGTGCCGGAGGTGTTACGCGAGTTGCCCAAGGCGCTGCATAACATCTTTGAATCGCCGATTACCGTCGGCGCGTTGTGCGCTATCGTGCTGAACATCTTCCTGCCCGAGGAATTCATCGAGCTGGAAGAAGACGATTTCGACCCGGAAGCCTCGATCCTCCAGGTCATGGAAAACCCGGATGTCCCGACCAAAGGTTAACCCGCCGTTCTGTAGGAGCCGGCTTGCCGGCGATGGCGGCCGTGAGACTTGCGTTGATTATTCGGCCGCCATCGCCAGCAAGCTGGCTCCTACAGGGGGTGGTGTGTCAGAGGAAGCGGACACCGGGTTTGGCGCGCTCATCCACAGTCAACTCAAACACATCCGGGCGCGCGTAATGGCCGACGACGTCGTAGTCGTAACGCGCTCGGATCAGGTCGTCGGTGTCGATTTCGGCGGTGAGCAGTCCGCGCTCGCCGCGTAGCGGCCCGGCCAGAATGTCGCCCATCGGGCCAACGATTACGCTGCCGCCGGCAATCAACGGCCGGTCCGCCGGCCAGTTGGCGATCTCTACGCCCAGGGCTTGCGGCGAGTCCTGAACCTGGCAGGCACTGACCACAAAGCAGCGCCCTTCATGGGCGATGTGGCGCATGCTCACCTGCCACATCTCCCGCTCGTCCACCGTGGGCGCGCACCACACCTCCACACCTTTGGCGTACATGGCGGTGCGCAGCAGCGGCATCATGTTTTCCCAGCACACCACCGCGCCGATACGCCCCACCTGGCTGTCGATCACCGGCAAAGTGGAGCCATCGCCCTTGCCCCAGATCAGCCGTTCGGTGCCCGTGGGCATCAGTTTTCGGTGTTTGGCGACCAGTCCGGCCTGCGGATCGAAATACAACGCGGTGCAATACAAGGTGCTGCCGGCGCGCTCGATGACGCCAATCACCAGATTGGCCCCGGTGCGCGCCGACAACCCGGCCAGCGCTTCGGTTTCTACGCCTGGCACGTCGATGGCATTGGCGAAATACCGGGCAAATGCTTCTCGACCTTCCGGCAGGCGATAACCCAGTTGCGTGCCGAACCCCTCGCCTTTCGGGTAACCACCAAGCAACGCTTCGGGCATGACCACCAGCGCCGCGCCGGCTTCAAGGATGGCGTTTTCGTACGAGAGAATTTGTTCCAGGGTCTCGGCCTTGCCGCCGGGCAGTGCGCCGATTTGCAGTGCAGCAACGATTGACTTGGGCATTGCAGTAACTCCATTCGAATCGGGTGTTGCTCATTCTCAGGCGCTACCGGATCATGAACAAAGCCCCGTTCGCTGCTGAATGATATGAACGCCATGAATATCGCCACCGTCGATCTCAACCTGCTCAAAGTCTTCGAAGCCTTGCATGAAGAGTCCAGCGCCAGCCGTGCGGCGTTGCGTCTAGGCGTCACGCAGTCGGCGGTCAGCGCGGCGTTGCGCCGACTGCGCGAGGTGTATGGCGATCAGTTGTTTGTGCGCACCGGCCGAGGCCTGGCGCCGACGCTCAGGGCCAATCAGTTGAAACCGGTGGTCAGCGACGCGCTGAACAAATGCCGACAAAGCCTGGCGATGGTTGATCCGGCCGCCCATCACTACGAAGGGCGTTCGGTCACGGTGGGCATGTCGGATGATTTCGAAATTGCCTACGGCCGCCGCTTGATCGAAGAGATCGCCCGTTGCGCGCCGAAGTTACGGCTGATCTTCCGCCAGACCCACAGTCAGATCGTCGCCCACGCGTTGATGGAGCGCAGCATCGACCTGGCGATCACGGCCGGCGGGTTTGCCGAACGGTTGCTGAGTCGTCAGGTGCTGGGGGAAGGCGATTATCTGTGTCTGGTTGACCCGACGAGTCTGGCCGCGGGACAACAAACCATCGACCTTGATGAGTTCGTCACCCGTGAACATATTCTGGTGTCATCGGGTGGTTTTATCGGGATCACCGACGAAGGATTGGCCGCATTGGGCCTGAGCCGGCGGGTATGCGCTTCGACCACGCATTTCGCGGCGTTGCCGCATCTGCTCAAGGGCAGCCAGGCGGTGGCGACCATCCCGGCACATGCCGCCCGAAGCATCGCCGCGCTCAGCGGGTTGACGCTGCTGCCCTGCCCGTTGGCATTGCCGCGTTACCCGATCGAGCTGGGCTGGCGTACCAGCACGCAGCTCGATCCAGTGATGTTGAAAGTGCGTGAGGCGATTGTCGCGATTTTTGCGTGAAGCCGGTCTTACTTGGCCGCCATCAACCGATTGACTTCACTGCGCACCATGTTGGCGAATTCCGGAGGCGACATGCCGTCGAGTTCGGAACGGACCCACTCGGCCCATTTGCCTTTGCGCTTGGCGCGTTCGCCGAACAAGCGTGCGGCCTCGCCTTTGGCTTTGCCCAGGTTGTTCTGCCAGAGTTCGAACAGACGGGATTTCTCGTCTTCAAGCGCTGCGCGCTCGGCAAGGGGTTTGTCGGCCAGATTGAAGCTCATGGGGAGTTACCTGCTGCGTAAATAGGCGACATCTTACACTGTAGGAAGAAATGTCCTGCGCAGGATTTTTCTACAGGAGGGCCTGCGCAGGTAAAATCGCTGCAACTTTTTCAATCGCCGCAGACTCCATTGTTCACTGCCCACTCACCTGCAAGGAGTATCCCAATGGCTCGGAAAACCGCCGCACAAGCCGCCGAAGACCAAATCAAGGATCAAGCGTTCAGCGAGCTTCAGGCGCTGATCGAAGAGTCGGAAAAATTGCTGAAAAGCAGTGCCTCACTGGTCGGTGAGGAAGCGGACACGCTCCGTGGGCAAATCGCCCAGAAACTCCAGCAGGCGCGGGACTCGGTTACCCGCGTTCGTGACCGGACCTTGCCCGCAGTCGAAGCGACAGAAACCTATATCGGTGGTCATCCGTGGCAAACCGTGGCGATTTCCGCTGGTTTCGGTTTGGTTGTCGGGTTGTTGCTGGGCCGACGCTAAGCCCGCGATAACACATATTGAAATACGGTCACTGTAGGAGCCGGCTTGCCGGCGATAGCGGTCGATCAGCCAACATCTATATCGGCTGATCCGCCGCCATCGCCGGCAAGCCGGCTCCTACAAAGTCCGTGTTTTGACACTAAATCCCGGCTAGTTCGCGCAGATTCGCCAGCGTATCCGCATCCAGCTGAATACCATCAGCGTTGGACTTCGCGCGCTGATGATGGCGGCGATCACCCGGCAACCGTTTGAGCCCCACACCGTGCATCTGCCGCACCAGTTCCTGGCTGCGCTCGGCAAAACTCTGCCCGGCGGCCTTGCTCGGATCGATCACGATCAACAGTTGGCCGGTCCATGGCGTCTTGGCACCAGGGTGGTTTTTCCAGTCGAATTCGAAGGAGAAATTACCGCCGGTCAACGCCGCCGCCAACAGCTCCACCATCATCGACAACGCCGAACCTTTATGCCCGCCAAACGGCAGCAATGCCCCACCCTCCAGAATCGCTTTCGGGTCCTGGGTCGGCTGACCGAGGCCGTCCACGCCCATGCCCGCGGGCAAGCGCTCACCCTTGCGTGCGGCGATCTGCACATCGCCATGGGCGATGGCGCTGGTGGCCAGGTCGAAGACAATCGGATCACCGTCCGCGCGCGGAGCGGCGAAGGCAATCGGGTTGGTACCGAACAGCGGGCGATCGGCACCGTGCGGCACCACGCAGGTCATGCTATTGACCACGCTCAACGCCACCAGCCCTTCATAGGCGAACGGCTCGACGTCCGGCCACAACGCCGCGAAGTGATGGGAATTGCGAATCGCCAACACCGCGATCCCGGCGCTGCGGGCTTTCTCTACCAGCAAGGCACGTGCAGCGGCGAGCGCCGGTTGGGCAAAGCCATTGCCGGCGTCGACCCGGACAAAACCCGACGCCACGTCTTCAACCACCGGCACGGCCTGGCCATTGACCCAGCCGCTTTTCAGCGTCGACACGTAACCGGGAATGCGGAACACGCCATGACTGTGGGCGCCATCGCGTTCGGCACCGGCGCAGTTGAGGGCCAGTGCCCTGGCGACTTCGGCGGAGGTGCCGTGACGAACGAAAATGCGTTCGAGCAAAAGAACGAGAGAATCAAAATCCAGGGTCGAGTTGGCCGAACTGACTGCCATTTCAGGCGAAGCGGTCATCTGAAGCTCCAGTGTTATTTTTAGAGGCGGGCGACAGGTCGATTAAGCGCTTTTTTACCGGCTTCCTGTCAAGTCTCTCGCGCAAGCAATATGTACCGCACCCCGCCTTTTCCCGCCCCCTATTGTTGCCCCTCGACCCAACGAGCTGCGCTGAACACCGCCGCAGTCCATCGAGGAAACATCATGACGACACCTGCACTGCCGTATTTTTTTGACGAAGCCTTGTCTGCATCCACTGCCGGGCTACTCGGCGAACGGGAAACCGCGCTGGGCTTTACCCTGGACGATCTGAACTGGTTGAACACGGTTTACAAGCCGACCCAGGCAGCCCGCAAAACCCATGAAAAACCGATGCAGGCCTTCCAGCTGCTGCTGTCTTTGCCCGGCAAGGCCGGCATTCCTTTGGCCGGCGCCTTTGCCATGAGCCGGCCCGATAATGGCGCGGTCACGCTCTTCACACCGTGCAAAGGCCTGGTCAAATTCGCGGGCATGGCCGACCTCAAAAACAAACTCAAAGAATGGCTGGCACAGGCCACTGAAAAAAGTGAACTGCTGCGCTTCCACTCCATCGAACAACGCCTGCCCTTGGCCGCCGCCGCTGCACTCGATATCTCCACTCGCGAAATCGAAGGCGCGGTATTCGAAGATCAGGAACTCACGCTCAAGCAACAGCAGGAAAAAAACATCAAGGCGATGGCGGACGAGTTGGTCAAGATGCCCACCTTGCAATCAATGCTGGACGACCTCCTCAAGCACACGTTGTCCAAGCCATTCCCCAAGCTGGACCAGCGTCTGACGCGGCTGAACAGTTTTGTCAGTACGGGTTCTGCGTTTGATCACCGTGGAACGCCCCATGGGATTGCAACGATGTCACTGAGCGAGACCCTCCTGCATTTTTACCTGACGAATCAGTGGCCGACGGGCGCCTCCAGGGTGTTTACCCATCCCGAGCACGCCACCAGCAGCAATGCCGATAACCAGACCTGGGAAAGCGCCGTAAAAAAAATCGCGCAAGGTTTTACGCCTCACCTGCACAGCCTGCTCGAGACGTTCTGGGACTCGCTCATGAGCAATGGTTTGTCGCGCCGGGCTTTTTTCACCGAGGGCCTGCAAGACACTTTTCACGCGAGGCTGTTAAACCAGCACCAGCAGGGCACTTTGACGACAGAGCAATACCTGCGACTGATGAATGTCAGCCTCGCACCGGCCGCGAACGATCCCCTTCGCATCGAGAAAGTGCGAGTCACCGCCCCCTTAAAACATTTCGCGGAACTGGCCTCGACCTTGATGATCGGCGGAGCAGACACGCTGAGTTTCTTGTACAACCCTTTCCGAGGCATCGTGGCCACAAGCAACTTGCCAGAGGTGAAGAAAATTGTCCTGCCTATGCTCGACAGCGAAGGGCATGAACACGCGCTGCTCAATTTCATGTCATTGGACGAACGCAATACGTTTCTTGGACTGGAAGCTAACGATCGGGTGATCGTCGGTGAACCTGTCGTCGGCTCGGTGTTTGCCCGCTTGATGGCTGACATCATTGATAAACAACGGCAAAACCTCAGCCATGCCTTGAGCCGTTACCGTGAAAGCGAAGGCACGCTGGAGCCTCACGCCTTGCTCGACAGCGCCCTGGACGTCCGGGGATTGATCGACCGCCGCTTGCTGCGGGCTGAAGCCGCAGGACGTTGGAGCACACGGCCGGACCGAGACGTGTACATGCAACCGGCCACCGTGCGCGCCGAGTCGGCCAAAGGGGAGCTGTCGCTGCTGAGCTCGGTCGAACAGGCGCTCGATCAAGTCCTGGAAAAACACCCGGCCATTCCCCCGGCAACCCGCACGTTCACCGATGCGCAAAGCCTGGTCAACCTATCACTGGCAAGTTTGCAATCGAGTTTTACCCATACGCTGTCAACGGCACTGCACAGTGAATTGAAGCTTCGCGCCGTCTCACGCACCCTGGGTGCGGCAGAACAGGCGATCATCAAAACCGTTCTCGATACGCCTACACGCGCGGACCGAGCGGCATTGAACGGTTTTTTACCGGAGGTCTTTTCCCTGGCGTTGAAGGCCGGCACCGCGGCAACCCCACTGAAACTGGCCAGCTGTTTTGTCCTGACAGAACGCGGCGGCCTGGATCCGCTGCACTCGGGCAAGGCCATTCTGTGGACGCCGTCACTGGGATTTGAAGCCTTCAAGGCACTGACGCCGCTAAAGGAAGAGCTCGAACGACGCCTTAAAGACGAAAATCATCGCTCCATGCTTCTGGAAAACCTCGGCCGTAGCGAGCGATCGCCAGGCAGGGCCTACACACTGGCGCCGCTGCAACAGGTCCATGGGCATTTTCTCGACAATGTGCAAAGGCCCTTTGTTGATCTGGACCAGACCTTCGTCACCCGCGCGCTGACCACCCCGCTCTCCCCCGTGCCGCTGGCCAGCCTGCTGAACCTGGTGGCCCTGCGTGAACCGATGACCGGGCTGAATCGTGCGACCGACATCGCCCAATCCCTGATCACCCAGCAAAAGCTGCCGGCCTGGCTGGCCAAGGCGCCGATCAAAGAGCTGATCCTGCATGGCGAACTGCTTCAGCAGTACCTGAACAACGTCAAAGATGACGAGGATTACCTCACCGGTATCCGCTCATTGCAGCGCACCGCCCACCATGAATTGGAGAAACAACTCAAGGCCGACGACTTCAACATTGATCCGGACAAGGTCCAGGTCGAGATCAGCGCCAGCCCCTGGTCTGCGTCCAGCAAACAGACCCTGACCGATTTTGCGCTGGCGCACCTCAAGGATCTGGACACTGTCTCGCTCAAACTGACGTCGCTGGACACCACGGTCATTCCAGAGGGCATGGACGAACGCTACATCAAGGACCTGATGCACAAGCTGAAGCCGGGTGAGCACCAGCAGAAGATACTCAGCGCGGCCCTCGCAGACACCGAGGCAAACGCGATTCGCAGGCAGCGTTTTTACACGCAACTGCCCTGGCAACTGATGCACCACGCCCACGCGGAAAAACTGCAGGAGCGCCTGAGCGAAACCGGGTTCGATCTGATCCGCCAGGTCATGGACATGCCAGACGCCATCGCCCGTGCAGCCGTCGATGGCGCCCACGCGATCATCCGGCCCCTGGAGTTCCTCGGTGTCAGGAGCGGACAAACCGTCAAAGTGCCGGGCATCTATCTGATCGGCTCATCGGCCGACAGCACGGCGCCGCAGGTGCTTGTCGCCCCTCACAGTCCACGGCACGGGATCAAGGAATACCAAAGCGAAACCCAGCTGCTGGCAGAACTGAAGACCCGCGGCGCACTGCTCGATTGGGTGCTCATGAACCTGCCGCAACCCGAACGGATCTTGCTCGAAACCCGAATGGCAACGCGCAGCAAACGGGCTACAAGAGCCGCACCTGTGGCAACGGACAATACCGATGCCGACGTCAAGCTGGCGTCCAACCCGATCAAGGGGCACCTGTTCGGGCACTTGTTCAATGACAATGCCGCGTTGTTGGGCCGGTTGCTCGGTTGCCAGTCCGATAACCAAAAGCAGAGTGCATGGGCAACCATCAAGCACGTTCTGGGCGAGGACCTGCACGAGGCGTATTCATTTTTCATGGGCAAGCTCGCCTACCCTGTCACGGTGTACCACAGCTACCTTGACATCAAACAATCCGCCGAAGATCTGCAAACGCACAAATGGGGCGCGGCCCTCAGGGAATTCATCAGCGGCATTGCTCAACTCGCTTCGTTGCGACAATCGCTGGACACTCACGCACCGCCGACTTCCACGCCAGCCGCACCGACACCGGAAAAACCCGATGCCCGCTGCAAATGGCAGGACATCAAGGTGACCGCCCCCGAGCGCACAGGCTTGAAGCGTCATGAAAGCCTCCACGTCGACCTGGGTTCGCTCAAGCCCGACTCAACGCCCGGGCTCTACGCACATCCGACGACCAAGCAACTTTACGGACCGGTAGAAGGCAAAGTGTTTCCGGTGACCAAACGCGGCACCCGCTGGCGCATCGCCGACACAAAGACGCTAGGCCCTTATCTACGGCAAAACGAATCGAAACAATGGGTGCTCGACCGGGACACACCGACGCCGCAATTCGGCCTTATCCGTCGGCTCGATGCTCTGTACGCGGCTTGGGACGGCATGAACATCGACGCCCAGGGAATGCCGAACATACGACGGGTTTTCCCGCAAAAGGCTCGTCAGATCGACGAAGCGCTGGACCAGGCAACGACCTATGCCTGGAACAGCTTTCGTAACCTGCAATTGCTGAAGACATCCGACGACAAAGCCACCCCCGTGCATCAACTCATCAAGCGTTTCATTGATGTGTCAGAGGTGTTGCCCGCGCATGTCGAGAAACTGGAAAAGGCCGTGGGAGACATGTTTACCGCCTTGCTGGACCCAACACTCAGAAAGACCAAGTCCAATCGGTTTGTTGTCGGCAAGGTAGTCGAAGGCGCAGACAGTACATTCGGTTTTATCGTTCCCATCGATGCACAGAAAAAAATCTATCTGGCAGAAAAATTCTTCTATCCCGGTTTCGACAACTACCGTAAACATCTTTCCGACACGGCCTTCCCGATCGACACGCATGCCCGGGCGGTGACCCTTCTGCATGAGCTTTCGCATATTGCGTGTAAAACCGAGGACATTGCTTATCTGGCCCCTGTCAGACCCTTCGCCGAGCTGATCGGCACGGCTAGCGTGACCGCTACTGATCTCAAGAATGCACTGACCACCCTTCAGGACACTGCACTGTCGCTCAAGACTCCTTACACACAACTGTTCATGGCCCAGGATCCCGACACCGGCGAGTGGGAAGACCCGGGAAGTTCTACTTTGGAAAATACCGATCGGGTAAAAACGCATATCCTGTCGTTGACCGGTGCAGAAAACCTGAGCGGTGCTCGCGAGACCTTCAAAAGGAACTCACTGACCCGGCTGGCGGTTCAACTTGGAAATGCCGACAGCGTGGCCTGGTTGATCAGTCATCTCGGGCGGGAGTTACACGTCAATACACCTTGAGTCCAGAAAATAAACAGCCGTTTGATGGGTAAATGCCATGACGGCTGTTCTCGCAGACTGCCCTCAAGGTTAGAATGCAGGAAATCAGGATGAGTCAATGACCGACACCCCTCTCTCGCAAGCCCAATATGACGCCATCACCGATGCCGCTGCGCACTGGTGCATGCGTTTGCACGCCACCGACTGCACGGCTGAGGAACGGCAAGCATTCGAGCAGTGGCTTGACGCTGATCCACTGCATGCGTTCGAGTACGAGGCCATGCTGGAGATTTGGGATGTCGCGGGAGATTTGCCTCGCCCCGAAACCGTCATGCCCGTCGCTCGCCTCCAACCCACAACGCCTTGGCGCACGTTCGGCATCGCTGCCGCCGTGTGTGCCCTGGCGTTGCCGCTGGCGGCTTTTAGCGGGTGGAACCTGGGCTGGATTCCCAACTCGTACCAGCATTTCGAAGCCAGCAATGCGGTCCGCCAGGTCACACTGAGCGATGGCAGCCAGGTCGAACTGAACCTTGGCACCGAACTGACCTACAGCAATTACAAGGATCAGCGTCGCGTCAGCCTGGAAAAAGGCGAAGCCTTCTTCAGAGTCAGCCACGACGCGAACCACCCGTTTATCGTTCGGGCGGCGGAAGGCAGAATCCGGGTCACCGGCACCCAGTTCAATGTCTGGATGTACGAGGATCAGGTGCGCGTCAACCTGATCGAAGGTTCGGTTCTGGTCAGTAGCAACAATGACCTGCCGGGTGATGGCCTGCGGCTTGAGCCATCGATGCAGGCGCGCTACAAACACGGTGACTTCACGCCGCAAATCAGCCAGACCTACGCCAACGACAGCTCGCTGGCCTGGCGTCACGGCAAACTGGTGCTCGATAACCTGGCGCTGTCCGAAGCCCTGCCATTGATCAATCGCTACCTGAACACCCCGGTGATGGTCGCCGACAGCAGCACCGGCTCAATCCGCCTCGGTGGCATCTACAACATCAAGGAACTCAACAGCCTTGTGGCGACGCTGCCCAAGGTGTTGCCGGTCTACCTGACCCGCAACAAGGAAGGCAATCCGGTCCTCAATTCCATGCCGCAGCAACCGCCTAAAAGCTGAAGGCCGCAACCCTTGCGGGGTGCGGCCTTCTTTCTGAACGCAAACACTGTTCGATTTACTGTTTGGCCACCTTCGCGGCTTTTTCATCCTGCTCGCGAATTGTTTGTGCCTTGTATTGCGGGTCCGAAGTGATCTGCTGTTCGGTGAACGGCAACACACTCAACTGTTTCTTCGAGAAGGCCAGCGTCTGGTCATTGGCGTGCTTTGAGGCCGGGTCGCTGGACAACGAGAACGCCAACAGCCCTTTGGCCTGCGGCCCTTTGTCGTCGAACGTCACCACTTGCAAATAGCTGGTGCCACTGACCACTTCGCGTTTGCCGTCGGTTCTCGGCACGCTCTGAATCGCGTTGTACACGCCCAGGGTGCCCGGTCCGCCGTGAATCGGCGTCTGCTGGCCACCGCTGCTGACCACCTGGATATCGCCCCAGCGGCTGTCCGTCTTGAGTCCTGATGTGTTGACCGATTCCACCGACGCCAGCATCGCCTCACGCACAGCCTTGGCGACTTCCGGCCGATCGACCGCCAGGCCGCGAGGCGTGTGTTGCGGGTCCTTCGGGTCAAACACCACACGCCAGACATCCGGCGCTTCCTGCAGCGCTTCCATGACATTCTGGAAATGTACGAACCCCACGCCGCTGTCCAGATTCGCGCTGCGGTCCCAGGCTTTCAGACTGGCACACAGCGGTGTTAGCGTCGGCGCATCGGCGCCCAGGTCTTCAGCGCAGAATTTCAACAAATCAGGCATCACTTGAGTCGCCTGATACACCTGATCGTCCATCACCATCTGTTGCAGATCGGCCGCGGCAATCGGGCCAGCCTTGTTCAGTGTGCCCAGGCGATCCAGGGCAAAACGTGAGCGCAGGCCCAACGGCTGACTGTCCTGGCTGATCAGTGGCGAGAAACCGGTGAGCGGTTTTGCCGGGTTGGCCATCCACGCCGAATCGTTGGAGTGCTGCACAAAGTCCTTGCGCAACAACTGCGGTAATGCGTCCGAGGCATAAATACCTTTTTGCGCCGCTGTCGGGTCGATGTCCCAGGCACAGGCGCTGTTGGAACCGTCGAGCACGATCATCTGCAACCCGGCCCGTGGATCGCTGCACGCGGCCAGTTTGTCGGCGCTGACGTTCGGCACCACCGACAGGTTCATGTACAGCGTCTGCCCCTGATCGTCCGCCGCCAGGGTGTTGACCCACGGGATGCCCTGGATCTTGTGAACCGAGGCCTGCAATTCCTTGAGGCTGACTGCACGATTCATCGCGTACCACTGCTGCAACACCCTGTCGTTATCGAGGTTGGCATCGCGCAGGCCGTAGGCGAACTGGTTATCCCAGTCCAGTTTTCCCGGCCATTGCACGATCGGGCCGAATTGCGAGCTGTAGACCAGGCGAGAGACCGCCCGGGTCTGTCCGTCAGGCTGTTTCACCTTCACGGTCACGGTCTGCTGCTTCATCGGCAGCGACTTGCCGTCGAGCAAATAGCGGGTCGAGTCCTTCGGATCGAGTTGCAGGCGATACAGGGTGAAATGCTTGGACGAGTCCACGGTGTGGGTCCAGGCCAGGTGTTGATTGAAGCCGATGTTGATCATCGGCAAACCGGGCAGCGCGGCGCCCATCACATCGAGTTTACCGGGGATGGTCAGGTGCATCTGATAGAAGCGCATCCCGCCGACCCACGGAAAATGCGGGTTGGCCAACAACATGCCACGGCCGTTGAAGGAGCGTTCACTGCCCACCGCGACTGCGTTGCTGCCGCGATCCAGCGCGAAGCGTTGAATGCGCGCAGCGGCTACCTGGAACTGCGCCGAGGCCTGCGTATTCTGCGCGACCGCTTTGGGCGGCGTGGCGCCGGCCAGCGCTTCGGCAAACTGCCCGACGCCGCCTTCGACCAACAGCCGACGCGTCAACTTGACCAGGTCCTGCGCGGTGATGTCCCGCACCCATTCGCCCTGGCATTGCTGCGGCAAACCTTGTGCGCGACGTTCCGCCAGCGAGCGGTTGTAACCCGCCACATACCCTTCAATGAGGTCGCGGACTTCCGGGGTCTGCGCCTGCCAGAACGCAGCGACCGCTTGCGGCGTATTCAACCAGTTGAAAAACACGTCGCTGACCTGATTTTCGCGCTCTTCGACCGTGAACTGCTCCGGGCCGAAATAACGTGAACGCTCGCCGTTCACCGTGGTGATCTCATTGGCCAGCAGGCACAGATTGTCCTGCGCGTACGCGTAGCCGATGCCGTAGCCGAGGCCACGTTCGTTGTCGGCACGAATATGCGGCACGCCGAAGCTGGTCCGGCGGATATCGGCCGTCGCCGAAGCATCCGGCTGGCTGCGCGCGTGTGCCGCAAGACTCAAGCCCACCAACACGGCGGCAAGGCTCAATCGGGTTAACTGCCTGGTAATAATCACACTCGCTCCTGATGCCTTTATCCTGTAGGAGCGAGCCTGCTCGCGATGGACGTCAGGTCGGCGCGTTCATCCAGGAATGACGCGCAATCGTTAACGTCCATTGCGAGCAGGCTCGCTCCTACAGGAACGAAATCCATGACAAAAATTTAGGCCGCCGGAGGGCGTTTCTGCGGGGGTTTACAAGCTTCTGACGTGATGGCAACAAAATTTCTACATCTGATCCTTCATGATTTGGGTGGCTCGTACGTCTTATTGAGTAAGAGCACCCAACACATCTTTCCGGTTCAGGCTCTGAAAAGGAGATTTTGCATGTACAACTCGCAACTGCCAACGGACGGTAGCACTGCGCCAATGGGCACTTCCATGGGCTCGGGCCTGTTCAATCCGCGTACTGAACGACACAGCAACGAACGGATCCGGGTACTGCTCAAGAGCTTCGGCCTGCGCACCAGCCTGATCCGCCTGAAAGTCATCGACGCCTTGCTGACCGCCGCCGAAAGCGAACGCAGCCTGGGTGTGCGCGGTGTCCACAGTCACCTGCTGGACCTGGATATTCCGCTGTCCTTTCTCAGTGTGCGCGAAGTGTTGAAACGCTTGTGCAGCGAAGGCGTGATCACCCTGAACCCGGACAAAAGCTACAGCTTGCACCCGCAGGCGTTCGCCGCATTGCACGGCGAATAACCTGCCCGTGGTGCGTCGCTCAGGGCTTGACCTTGCGACGCATCACGCCATTGATCACCACCACGATCACCGCCACGCCAATAGCGATGTACTGGAACAGTTTTTCGCTGATGACCCCGGCATTCTGCAAATACGAAAGGCCAAACATGATTCCCAGCACCACCAGGGAGATCAGAATCGAGTATTTCAAACGTTGCGACTGGGTCATTGCCCTTTTCCTTAAACAAAAAGCTAAAACGTAAGGCGAACCTGAAAATGTATCGGGTTTGTATCCGAATGCATGCCAAGCCACTACCGTTTTCCGGGGATGGGGCGCTGCAAACGGGGTCTCATGTTACAGCCGATGAAGCCTTTTGGCTTCATAACGGCGATAACCATGAGGATTTTGAAATGTTCCGTCGAATCACACTGCTGATTCCCCTGCTGGCCATACTTTCCCTGAGCGGCTGCATTATTTTCCCCCACGGCGGATGGCACGGCGGCCACCATTACGACGGCCGTGGCGGACCGGGTTACTACCAACACCGTTAGGATTTTTCAGCGGCCTGAATGCTCTTCGACAAAGCCATTCCCCGGCTGCGCGCAAAGCTCAACCATCCAGTCGACAAACACCCGTACCCGCCGCGACAGCTGACGGTGAGGAGGATAGAGCGCCGCCAACGGCATCCCCGGTGGCGGCACCTCCCTCAGCACCTCGACCAGATTGCCCTCCTTCAATTGCCTGGCTACGTGATAGTACGGGGTCTGGACCAATCCATACCCCGCCTCACACGCCGCCAGATAACCGTCGGCACTGTTGACCGCCACATGTTTGGACAGATTGATCGGTTGAATCTGACCATCGACCACAAACTCCAGTCCGAAACGTTTGCCGCTGTGACTGGAAACGTACTCCACCATTTCATGCCCCTCCAGATCGGCCAGGCACTGCGGAGTCCCGTGGCGTTGCAGATAACCGGGGCTGGCGCAGGTGACCTGATCCAGCATGACCAGCGGCCGCGCCACCAGAGAGTCGTCCAGTGACGAGCCGCCCCGGAGCACGCAATCGACGCCCTCGCGAATCAGGTCCACAGGCCGGTCATTCAAACCGATTTCCAGCTCGATCAAGGGATAGCGCGCCGTGAACTGCGGTAAGGCCGGAATCACGATCAGGCGCCCCACCCCTGCGGGCATGTCCACGCGCAACAAACCCTTGGGGTTTTGACGCGCGGCGGAGAACACCGCTTCGGTTTCTTCCAGATCCGCCAGCAAACGCACGCAACGCGGGTAATACGCAGCCCCATCCAGCGTCAGGCTGATCTGCCGCGTGGTGCGTTGCAGCAACTGCACGCCCAGATGCGCCTCCAGCTGTTTGATCAGAATGGTCACCGAGGCGCGGGGCAATTGCAGGCTGTCTGCCGCTTTGGCAAAGCCTCCCAGCTCGACGATCCGGGTGAATACGCGCATGGCGTTGAATCGATCCATTGTGCTGTCTTACCGACTGATTATTTAGAAATTACTAATAGTGATAGCAGTTTTAGCTGGTTTATCTGGATTCTGTCGAGGTTAACAATGGGATCCACATTCACAGGGAGCTGATTTCATGCAAACACGTCAATTGGGTAAAAACGGTCCGCAGGTCAGCGCGATCGGTCTGGGCTGCATGGGCATGACTGATTTCTACACCACCGGCACGGACACCCGGGAAGCCACGGCCACCCTGCATCGTGCGCTGGAGCTGGGCATCAACCTGCTCGACACCGCCGACATGTACGGCCCGCACACCAACGAAGAACTGATCGGCAAAGCCATCGCTGGCAAGCGTGATCAAGTGTTCCTGGCGAGCAAGTTCGGCATCGTCCGCGATCCGGCGAACCCGTCCGCCCGAGGGGTCGACGGACGCCCGGAATACATCCGCGCCTCTATCGACGGCACCCTCAAACGGCTCGGGGTCGAAACCCTCGACTTGTACTACCAGCACCGCATCGACCCGCAAGTGGCCATCGAGGAAACCGTCGGCGCCATGGCCGAACTGGTCAAGGCCGGCAAAGTGCGTTACCTGGGCTTGAGCGAAGCCTCGGCCGCAACGCTGGAGCGGGCGCACCAGGTTCATCCGATCAGCGCGCTGCAAAGCGAATATTCGTTGTGGAGCCGGGATCAGGAAGACAATGGCTGCCTGGCCGCGTGCCAGCGACTGGGCATTGCCTTTGTCCCTTACAGCCCGTTGGGTCGGGGTTTTCTGACGGGCGCACTGAAAAGCCCGGACGATTTTGCGGCGGACGACTACCGTCGGTTCAGTCCGCGTTTTCAGGGTGACAACTTCGCGAAAAACCTGTTGCTGGTGCGTCAAGTACAGGACCTGGCGGCGGAAAAAGGCGTGACGGCGGGTCAACTCGCGTTGGCGTGGGTGCTGGCCCAGGGTGATTACGTGATCCCGATCCCCGGGACCAAACAGCGCAAATACCTGGAAGAAAACGTGGCAGCGCTGGAAATCAAACTTGGCCGCGAAGAGCTGCACGCGCTGGAAGCGATCTTCCCGGCGAATGCCACCGCCGGCTTGCGTTACCCCGAAGAAATCCTGAAGTTGCTCGACCGTTAACCTGCGTCCGGCCCGTTCAATTGCCTGAACGGGCCGGCGCAATCCCGCCGTCCGTCACCTCCCTCCGTTCTAGCACGATCGTACCTAAAGCTCGACTTGAGCCAGCCGATAGCCCTTTGAAGCGTCCAGTTTCATACCGATACCCACAATAAGATCGCTGCTCAAAAGGACCCGGCCCCATGCCCGCATTCCGCACTATTCAGGCTCGCTACACGCTGTTTCTGGTCCTGTTCATTCTGCTGCTGTCCATTCTCACCGTGGTTGGCATCAGCCAACTGGTCGCGCCAAAGCTGCGCCACACCGAAGAACAAGTCGCGCTCAATCGCATCGCCGAAGTCGCCGAACAAATCCAGGGCGAACTGAACAAGGTTCAGGCGCAACAGCGCAGCATCACCCAGACCATCCCCCTGCTCGACAGCGCCGCCATCGACACGGTCCTGCCGGGCCTGGTCGATCAGTACGGCGAACTGAAAGTCTTCGGTGGCGGCATCTGGCCCCTGCCCGGCCAGCGTGAAGCGGGACGTAACAAGTTCAGCACGTTCTGGCATCGCGATGCCTCGGGCAAACTGGCGGTCAACACCTTCTGGAACAGCGACGCCGCGCCCAACTATTACGACCAGAGCTGGTACAAGGGCGGCATGCAAACCCCGCGCGGGCAATGCGCCTGGGCAGCGGCCTATAAAGATGACGCCAGCGCCGAGCCGCGCACCAACTGCGCCATGGCGATCCAGAAAAATGGCGCAGCCTACGGCGTGTCGACCATCGACGTGACCCTGGGTTTCTTCAACGACCTGGTGGCGCGTAAGGAAAAAGACCTCGGTGCCGAAATGCTCATCGTCGAGGCCGACGGCAAGATCATCAGCAACAGCTCGCGCATCAGCGGACCGATCGTACTGAAGAACATCAGCGAACTGGCCGGCAACTCACCTTTCGCCAGCCAGGTGAAGGCCGGCTTGCAAAACCGTGATCAGGCGCAGCGCGTCGAGTTCGACAACAAAGGCGAAGCCAGCACCTTCTTCATGCGCCCTATCGAAGGCACGCCGTGGTTCCTCGCCACCGCCCTGCCGACCAAACTGATCACCGCCCAGCGCGACGATGTCCTCAGCACGCTGAGCTTGCTGCAAATCCCGATGGTGATCCTGCTGGTGCTGTTGCAAATCTATGCGATCCGCCAACTGATTCAGCGTATGAAAGCCCTGAAGGCGAATATCGACGCACTGTCCGCCGGTGACGCCGACCTGACCAAACGCATCACCATTCGTGCCGAAGACGAACTGGGCGCCATTGGCCACTCGGTCAACGCGTTCATCGCTTACCTGCAAAACATGATCGGCGAAGTCACCCAGGCCACGGGCGCCATGGCGTCCAGCCTCGACAACCTGCAACGCACCTCTGCGCATACCAGCCAGATTCTGGTGCGCCACGCTTCGGAAACCGATCAGACCGTCACCGCCATTACCGAAATGAGTTCGACCGCCGAAAGCGTGGCGCAGAACGCGGCTGAAACCGCTGCTTTCACTCAACGCGCCAACGAAAACGCCGACCGTTCGCGGGTCGTGGTGGGTGAAGCGTCCAGCAGTGTGATTGCGTTGATCGACGAAGTGGCCAGCGCCACCCATAAAGTCGAAAGCATGCAGCAAGACGCCCAGCGCATCACCGAAATCCTCGGGGTGATCGGCGCCATCGCCGGCCAGACCAACCTGCTGGCCCTTAACGCGGCGATTGAAGCGGCGCGTGCCGGTGAGCAAGGTCGCGGTTTTGCGGTGGTGGCCGACGAAGTCCGCGCCCTCGCCGCCCGCACCCAGGCCAGCACCTCGGAAATCAACGAGATGCTCGCGCGCCTGACCCAAGGCGTCAGTTCGTCGGTCAGCGCCATGGAGAACACCCAGGCCAGCTGCCAGTCAGCGGCCGATGCCACGGCGCGGGTGAACACCGGGCTGGACGAAATGGCCGGTTCTGTCAGCCACATCAACAGCCTTAGCACTCAGATCGCCACGGCCGCCGAACAGCAAAGTGCGGTGACGGAGGAGATCAACCGCAGCATGGTGCAGATCCGCCACATGGTGGATGAACTGGTGAAGAGCGGTCAGGCCAGTGAGCTCAATACCCGGCAGTTACTGGAAGCCAATAGCCGCGTGAGTGCGATTATGGGGCGGTTCAAAGTCCGCTGATTGGCTGTAAGGCTTTTGTGTGCATATCCATTGTTTTGGTGATGGCGGATATGGGTTTCGCCCTTACGGCGAGTCACTTGGAAAAGCCCCAAGTAACCAAGGGCTCTTGCCCCTGTCGTTCGGTGCCTCGCTGTGGCTCGGCATACCCTCGCTCCGGTCCTGCTCCGTGGGCCCGCCGCCATCGGCCATCCATGGCCGGGGGCGGCTAACCCGGCATCCATGCCGGGTTGCCCACTGCGCAGAACCTGCGCTCAGCCTCTCGAGGGGGCGTGCACCTCAAGATCAAAAGCGGAAGGCGAGCTAACGCTCGGCCTGATGAGTGGTGAAAATCAAAAGCGTACGCGATTCCCTGTAGGAGCCGGCTTGCCGGCGATGGCATCCGTCCAGTCAACAAATATGCTGGATAACCCACCGCTATCGCCAGCAAGCTGGCTCCTACAAGGGAAATGCACTTGCGTTTGGATTAATGCGATCAACTGTAGGAGCCGGCTTGCTGGCGATGGCATCCGTCCAGTCAACCAATATGCTGGATGACCCACCGCTTTCGCCAGCAAGCCGGCTCCTACAGGGGATCGGCGTGCGCTTTTGATCTTCACCACTCATCAGGCCGAGCGTTAGCTCGCCTTCAGCTTTTGATCTGGCTTTTGAGGTGCACGCCCCCTCGAGAGGCCGAGTGGAGGTTCTGCGCAGTGGGCAACCCGGCATGGATGCCGGGTTAGCCGCGCACGGCCAGGGATGGCCGATCGCGGCGGGTCCACGGAGCAGGACCGGAGCGAGGGTATGCCGAGCCTTAGCGAGCCACCGAACGAAAGGGGCAAAAGCGCTTGGTTACTTGGCGCTCTTCCAAGTGACTCGCCGTAAGGGCGAAACCCATATCAGCCATCACCAAACCAATGGATATGTACACCAACCAAAACCCGTGCAACCCAGAATCCCCCACAACCCCAGCATTAATTCGAAACAATCTCGTCGCTCTTAACCGGCTAAAGTAGTCAAAATGCCTCTTTTTTTGACCGCCATCCGAGTCGAGATCCCTCCATGCGAACCCATCTGCGTCTGGTCGCCCTGAGCGCCCTGTTCATTTCGTCCCTGGCCCAGGCCGCCGACCTCATCCCCATCGAGGTCCACCGCGACGCCAACTGCGGCTGCTGCAAAAAGTGGATCAACCACCTGGAAGCCAATGGCTTCAAGGTCGAGGATCACGTCGAAGCCAACATGAGCGAATTCAAACAACAACACGGCGTGCCGCCACGTCTGGCGTCCTGCCACACCGGTTTGATCAACGGCAAATTCGTTGAAGGCCACGTCCCGGCCGATCAGGTGCTGGCCTTGAGCAAGCGTGACGAACTATTGGGCGTGGCCGCGCCCGGCATGCCCATGGGTTCGCCCGGCATGGAAATGGACGGCATGAGCGACGCCTATCAGGTGATCGGCCTGAAAAAGGACGGCGCTGACGTGGTGGTGGCGGACTACCCCGCCGCCCATTGATGTCTGCGGCGTACATCGGGCTGTTTTTCGCCGCATTCGGTGCGGCGACCCTGCTGCCGTTGCAGTCCGAAGCGGTCCTGGTGGGGCTGTTGCTCAGCGAGCAGTACTGGCTCTGGTCGCTGCTGGCAGTTGCGACGCTGGGCAACGTGCTCGGCTCGCTGCTGAACTGGTGGTTGGGTCGCGGTATCGAACGGTTTCGCGAGCGGCGCTGGTTTCCGGTCAGCCCACGCCATCTGGACAAGGCCCGCATTCATTATCAGCGCTACGGTCATTGGTCGTTGCTGTTGAGTTGGGTGCCTGTCATCGGTGACCCACTGACGCTGGTCGCCGGCATCATGCGCGAACCGCTGGGGCGCTTCCTGCTGATCGTGACGCTCGCCAAAGGCGCCCGTTACGGCGTACTGGCCCTGGCGACTTTGGGCTGGATCGGTTGAACCATCACCCGCCGCGATTGCCTGTGCTTAATGCCGTCCTAATCATGCCGATCCAGCATCGCCGATTTCCTCTGGAGTCCACCCATGCCCCTCGCACGCTTCCGCTGGCTACCGAGCCTGCTGCTGACCGCCGCACTGCCGGCCATCGCGGCCGAAGGTCCGGAATATGGCCCTGAACTGCAAGGCTTCGAATACCCCTATACGCTCAAGCATTTCGCCTTTGAGTCCCAGGGCCAGTCCCTGCAAATGGGCTACATGGACGTCGCCGCGCACGGCAAGGCCAACGGGCGCAGCATCGTGCTGATGCACGGCAAGAATTTCTGCGGCGCAACCTGGGACACGTCGATCAAGGCCTTGAGCGACGCCGGTTACCGGGTCATCGCGCCGGACCAGATCGGTTTCTGCACCTCCAGCAAACCGGACAATTATCAGTACAGCTTCCAGCAACTGGCGGCAAACACCCAACAACTGCTCAAAGCCCTCGGCATCCAGAAAGCCAGCCTGCTCGGGCATTCCACGGGCGGCATGCTCGCCACCCGCTATGCGCTGCAATATCCCGAGCAGGTCGAACAACTGGCGATGGTCAACCCAATCGGTCTTGAAGACTGGAAAGCCCTCGGCGTGCCGTATCGCACGGTGGATCAATGGTACGAGCGTGAGCTCAAGGTGACGGCGCAAGGCATTCACGACTATCAGCGCAACACTTATTACGACGGCCGCTGGAAACCCGAATTCGACCGCTGGGTAGACATGTACGCAGGCATGGCCAAAGGCCCGGGCAAAACCCGGGTGGCGTGGAACTCGGCACTGATTTACGACATGATCTTCACCCAGCCGGTGTACTACGAATTCAAGGACCTGAAGGTGCCGACGCTGTTGCTGATCGGCACTGCCGACTCCACGGCCATCAACAAGGACATCGCCTCCCCCGAGGTCAAAGCGAAAATCGGTCACTACGACGTACTCGGCAAACAGGTGGCGAAACTGATTCCTCACTCCACGCTGGTCGAATTCCCCGGCATGGGCCACGCGCCGCAAATGGAAGAACCGGCAAAATTCCACCAGGCCCTGCTCGCCTGGCTGAACAATTACAACCCCGTTCATTGATGAGGTAAGGCGGATGGCTGTGCAGATTGCGGTACTCGATGACTGGCAGGATGTGGCGCGGCAGGTGGTTGACTGGTCGGCGCTGGACGCCATCGGCCAGGTGAGTTTCATCCATGACTATCCGGCGGATAACGAAACGCTGGCAGCACGGCTGGCCGGGTTTGAAGTGATCTGCGTAATGCGCGAGCGCACCCGCTTCGATGAAGACCTGCTGCGTCGGCTACCGACCCTCAAACTGCTGGTCACCGGCGGCATGCGCAACGCTGCCCTCGACCTGAAAGCCGCTGCTGCGCTTGGCATTCAGGTCAGCGGCACCGACAGTTACAAACACGCCGCGCCGGAACTGACCTGGGCGCTGATCATGGCGGCCACCCGCAACCTGGTCGTGGAAGCCAACGCCCTGCGTGCAGGTAAATGGCAACAAGGGCTGGGTGGCGACCTGCACGGCAAGACCCTGGCGATTCTCGGTTTGGGCAGCATTGGCCAGCGAGTCGCCCAGTTCGGCCAGGTGTTCGGCATGCGGGTAATCGCCTGGAGCGAAAACCTCACAGCCGAACGCGCCGCCGAAGTGGGCGTGACCTACGTCAGCAAGCAGGCGTTGTTCGAACAGGCCGACGTGTTGTCGGTGCATCTGGTGCTCAGCGACCGCAGCCGCGGCTTGGTCGACGCGCAAGCGCTGGACTGGATGAAACCCACCGCACTGCTGGTCAACACGGCTCGCGGGCCTATTGTCGATGAGGCGGCGCTGATCAAGGCACTGCAAAAACGACGGCTGGCCGGTGCGGCGCTGGACGTGTTCGAGCAGGAACCCTTGCCCGCTCATCACCCGTTCAGGACGCTGGAGAATGTGCTGGCGACGCCGCATATCGGGTACGTCAGCCAGCAGAATTACCATCAGTTCTTTTCACAAATGATCGAGGACATTCAGGCCTGGTCAGCTGGAGAGCCGATCCGGTTGCTCAGCTGAGACCCGGTCATCGGCCATCGCCGGCCAGCCGGTGATGGCCGCACCACAGATCTACCTGGCCTTCAACGCGACAAACGCCGCCGTCACATAAAGCACCGTCACCACGTCCTTGCCCCGCAATTCGGGCTCAGCGGCGATCAGCCCGCGAATTTACCCATCCGCCTTCGCCCTTCCTGCGCTGATAAAGCCGCGACAAAACGGGTGGACACCCAGATCGACGACGAACCTGTGTGCGCGTGCCTCGAAAAGACCGCCAGAAAGAAATGAATAATTGTTCACCCTGCGGTGTTCATGACAGCGAAGACTCATCATTTCGGCCTGCGGGATAACACCTTGCGTGCATGCTGCCGGGGCGTGGTTGAACTGAAACGAATAAACCAGTGGAGATCATCCATGAATACCCGTCTTACTGTTTTTACCGTTCAGCTACTGCTCGCCTTTGCGTTGTCCGCTACCCTTGCATTGGCCAATGGTGACGATGACGCACCGGCCAGGCCCAACTGCCCGAAAGGCCAGGTCTTCGACTCCAGGTCGCAAAAATGCGTAAGGCAGACCAGCGGCGAGGTATCCGATGCCGACCGCACCGATTACGCCTATCGGCTGGCAAAGGACGGTCGCTACGAGGAAGCCCTGGCACTGCTCGACACGCTGAAAGAACCCGACACCGCCAAGGCGCTCAACTATCGCGGCTACGCTACGCGTAAACTGGGGCGCACCGACGAGGGCATCGGTTACTACCTGCAATCGGTCAAACTCGATCCGCAGTACGCGCAAGTCCGCGAGTACCTCGGCGAGGCTTATGTGATCAAGGGTCGGCTGGATCTCGCCCAGGAGCAGTTGCAGCAGATAAAATCGATCTGCGGCAGCACCTGCGAGGAGTACCGGGACCTGGCTGAAGCCATTAACGATTCATCGAAAACCTGACAGGACGGAGGTCGCCATCGCCAGCGATCAGGCAATACGGGCAGAGCTGGGCCAGCACCTGGCGCGCTTATGGCGCTACGGCCTGCTGCTGTCCCGACAGCGGCATGTCGCCGAAGACCTGGTGCAGGCCACCTGCGTGCGGGCGCTGGAGTGTGCCGGGCAATTTGTCCCCGGCAGCCGCCTGGACCGCTGGCTGCTGAGCATTCTGCATTCGATCTGGCTCAACGAAGTGCGCTCGCGCCGGGTGCGTCAGGGCCAGGGGCTGGTGGATGCCGACAACGCCTTGTCGTTCGACGGTGAACACGCCGCGCAAACCCACGTGCTCGCCACGCAGGTGATTCGGCGCGTCGATGCGCTGCCTGAAGCGCAACGCGAAACGGTATTTCTGGCCTACGTGGAGGGCCTGTCCTATCGCGAAGTCGCCGAAATCCTGGACGTGCCCATCGGCACGGTCATGAGCCGCCTGGCCGCGGCGCGGGCGAAACTGGCCGAGTACCCGCCCTTGCACGCGGTGTCGAACCCTTCCACAGGAGAACGTCGATGAACGATCACACGATGCCTACGGACGAGCAACTGGTGGCCTACCTCGACGACCAACTCGATAGCGATCAGCGCAGCCGCATCGACGCAGTCATCGCCGAAGACTCGATGCTCAACCTGCGCCTTCAATGGCTGGCCCGCAGCAGCCTGCCGTTCAAGGCCGCCTACGACGAACTGGCGCAACAGGCGCCCGTGGACCGCCTGCAAGCGATGCTCGACACCTTGCCCTCGCCTGCCCGGCCGGCGATAAATCGGCGCAGGTTCCTCGCGGCGGCAGCCGGCCTGGTGTTGAGCGGCGTGCTCGCGGACCGGTTGTTCCTTGGCTGGCAGGCGAGCCAGCACAAATCCAGCTGGCGAGGCCTGGTGGCGGACTACATGTCGATGTACGTGCCGCAAACCCTGGAACACTTGCCCAGCGACGAAGCCACTCAGCGCGCGCAATTGCACACCATCGACGCACGCCTGGGGCTGCGCCTTTTGCCGGCTCAACTGAGCCTGCCACGCGTTGAGCTCAAACGCGCACAAATCCTCGAATACGATGGCATGCCCATCGCCCAGATTACGTATCTGGACCCGGCACACGGCCCCATGGCGTTGTGCGTCACCCGCTCAAACAGCGGCAGTCGCCACTTCGCCCACGAGCGTCGGCACGGAATGAACGTGGTGTATTGGGCGGACATGGAACATGCGTGGATGCTGATCGGGCACAACCCGGCGTCGGAGCTGGAGGAGATGGCGAAGGTGTTGCGCAGTCGGCTAAGCGCGTGACCTGTAGGAGCCGGCTTGCTGGCGATGGGGCCATCAGACATTGCGTTGAATTCAAGGACGCCATCGCCGGCAAGCTGGCTCCTACACAGGTTTTGCGGCGGTCATCAGGCCGGGATCGGTAACCACAAACGGAACCGTGCGCCGCCCAGCGGAGACGGTTCGACCGTGAGCGTGCCGCCCTGTGCCTCCAGCGCCCGCCGACTGATCGCCAATCCCAGGCCAAAGCCGCCCGTCGCCCGATCGCGACTGCGATCCAGACGATAAAACGGTTCGAAAATCCGCTCGCGCTCGTCATCGGGAATGCCGATCCCATCGTCATCAACCCAGATTTCACAGCCCTTGGCACAGACCTGAACCCCGATCTGAATACGCTTCTCGCAGTAGCGCATCGCGTTGCGCAGCAGGTTCTGAATCGCCCGGGCAGTCAGCCGAGGGTCGAGTGTGAAGCGTTCGAGCTGCCCGTGAAGCAGCACGTCGATCACGATTTCAGGGGATTCCAGCTCCTCATCGACACTGCCCAGAATGCTGTCGATGAACTCATCCAGCGACACTTCCACCTGTTCCGGTAGCCGGGCCGGGTTTTGCAACCGGCTATAAGACAACAGCTCCAGCACCAACTCATCCAGTTCACGAATATGCGCGACCAGCCCTTGCAGGCGCTCCCGACTGGCAGCCGGCAAATCGTCGGACAGTGCCAGCGCGAGGCCAAAATCCAGGCGGGTCAGCGGTGTGCGCAGCTCGTGAGAAACGGCGTTGAGCAAATCCCGCTGCTGGTTCAGCAGGTTTTCGATATCGCCGGCCATGGTGTCGAAAACGTTGGCCAGGCTACCGATGTTGGAGTGCGTGGGGATCTGGGTTCGCTCGCTCAAATGCCCCTTGCCGAAGCGTTCAGCCGTGCCTTTGAGCCGCTCCAGGTCGCGCCAGTGCGGGCGCAGCCACAGCAACAGGCACGCGAGCATGGTCGCGCCGATCAGCACGTTGATGCTCCAGTACAGCAAGTTCACGTCCAGCGGGTCCGGCGGCACAACCATTTGCACGACGGTTTGCGAGTTCAACGGTGCCACCGCCAGCGTGCGCCAGCCCCAGTCGCCGACGCGCACGACATTCTCGCCACGCTGCAAACGTTTCTGTTCCGCCAGGGTCAGGCCGTCATCGTCATTGCGGCTGAGGACGATGTGCAGCGGGTTGAATTCCTTGTCCATCTCGGCCGCCAACGCTGGCCACTGCGTTTCGGGCACGGCGTGAAACTGTTTGACGATCAACGACTGCAACCCGCGCGAGTAATCGAGGTTGTAGGTGACAAAGCGCTCCTGGAAGACCTTGATCACCACGTCCGGCACCAGATAGATCGCCGCGCTGTACGAAATGATCGTCACTAGGTACAGGCGAAAGAGGATTCTGAACATCGCCTCAGCATTCCCACTCGGAACGGCTGAACAGGTAACCCTTGCCCCACACGGTCTTGATCTTGCGCGCCTCGCCGGCATGGTCGTCGAATTTGCGCCGCAGTTTGGAAATCGCCACGTCCACCGAGCGGTCGGTGCCGTTGAATTCGATACCGCGCAGGCGTTGCAGAATCTGGTCGCGGCTCAACACTTCGCCGGCATGCCGGGCCAGCACCACCAACAAGTTGTATTCGCCGCTGGACAGCTCGACCAGTTGTTCACGCCAGGTCACGGTGCGTTCAGACAGGTCGATGCACAAATTGCCCATGAGGATGCGGTCATTGGCCGTCTGCGGTTCGCTGAGGCTGCTGCGGCGCAACAGCGTACGAACGCGGGCCAGCAACACGCGGGGTTCGCAGGGTTTGGTGACGTAGTCATCGGCGCCCATTTCCAGGCCCAGCACCTGATCGTGGCTGTCGTCGCGGGCGGTGAGCATCAGGATCGGCAGCGTGGCCGAATCCGCGCGCAACAAGCGACAGACTTGCAGGCCGTCGAGTCCCGGCAACATCAGGTCGAGGATCACCAGGTCCGGCGGATTGACCCGCGCGCGCTCGCGCACGTGGTCACCGCGGCTGATCACGCTGACGGAGTAGCCGTTGCGTTCCAGGTAGCTGGAAATCAACTCGGAGAGCGCGGTGTCGTCTTCGACCAGGAGGATGTTGGGCATGGGTGTTTCCAGGGAGTTCTATGGCGACTGTTAGATCGTTATCGCCGGCAAGCCAGCTCCTACAAGGATCTGCGCGATTTCAGAATAGACGCATGACCTGTAGGAGCTGGCTTGCCAGCGATCGAGCGCGAAGCGGTCGCCAAGGATATACGCCCTCACCCGTGCCTGAGCAAAACCATTACACAATTTCACACAGCACCAACAAAGCTTCACCGCTACCCTCGTCGCCTCCCCGTAGGATGCGGGAGTTCATTATTGGGGTATTTACATGTCAAAGAACCTGCTTGCCAAGCTCAGCCTGCTTGCCCTGGCGTTGACGCTGAGCGCGTGTGACAAATCCACGAACGCTGAAGAGCAGGCGCCGTTGGCCACCGTGCGCATCGAGACGATCAAACCCCGGCCCCTGTCGATCACCAGCGAATTGAGCGGACGAATCGCCGCGCCACGGATTGCCGAAGTGCGCGCCCGTGTCGCCGGCGTGGTGTTGCAACGCGCCTTCCACGAAGGCAGCGACGTGAAAAAAGGCGACGTGCTGTTCCGCATCGATCCGGCACCGTTCAAGGCTGACCTGGACAGCGCCGAAGCCTCGCTGCGCAAGGCCGAGGCCAACGCCTTCCAGGCCAGGCTGCAAGAACAGCGCTACGCCCAGTTGATCGAAGGCAATGCCATCAGCGGCCAGGATTACGACAACGCCCGGGCCGCCGTACGGCAAACCGCCGCTGAAGTCGCGGCCAATAAAGCCGCCGTGGATCGAGCGAAATTGAATCTCGGGTACGCCACCGTCACTGCCCCCATTTCCGGGCGCATCGGCCGCGCGCTGGTCACCGAAGGCGCATTGGTCGGGCAGAACGAAACCACGCCGCTGGCGCTGATCCAGCAGTTGAACCCGATTCATGCCGACCTCACCCAGTCGACCCGCGAACTCAACGACCTGCGCCGCGCCTTCCGTTCCGGCCAGTTGCAGGAAGTGGGTCAGGGTCAGGCCAAAGCCACGCTGATTCAGGATGACGGTAGCCTCTATCCGCTGCCGGGCAAGCTGCTGTTCACCGACATCACCGTCGACCCGGGCACCGGCCAGATCATCCTGCGCAGCGAGTTTCCCAACCCGGACCTCGACTTGCTGCCGGGCAGCTTCGTGCGGGTGCGCCTGGAACAAGCGGTGAACCAGCAAGGCATCAGCGTGCCGCAACGCGCCATTCAACGCGACAGCGCGGGTGTTGCGCAGGTGCTGGTGCTCGATGCGGAACTGCGCGTCGGCCAGCAAACCGTAGAGCTGGGCGCCGTGCAAAACGATCGCTGGATCGTCACCGCAGGCCTCAAGTCCGGCGACCGCATCGTCATCGAAGGCCTGCAACACGCCAAGCCCGGCGAGAAAGTACAGATCGACGATTCCCCTCTTCCACTTGCCCAGGTTTCTGGTCAGTAAGCAGGACGCTTTTCTATGCCGCAGTTCTTTATCGACCGCCCGGTGTTCGCCTGGGTGGTTGCCCTGTTCATCCTGCTGGCCGGTGCCCTGTCCATTCCGCAGTTGCCGGTGGCGCAGTACCCCGATGTCGCGCCGCCGCAGATCGAAATCTATGCCGTGTACCCGGGCGCCTCGGCGCAAACCGTGGACGAAAGCGTGGTCAGCCTGATCGAGGAAGAGCTCAACGGCGCCGATCACCTGTTGTATTTCGAATCGCAAAGCAGCCTCGGCAGCGCCACGATCAAGGCGACTTTTCAACCGGGCACCAACCCGGAAATGGCCCAGGTGGATGTGCAAAACCGCCTGAAAGTCATCGAGTCGCGCCTGCCGCAAGCGGTCAACCAGCAAGGTTTGCAGGTGGAGAAAGTCTCCGCCGGTTTCCTGCTGCTGATCACCCTGACCTCCACTGACGGCAAACTCGACGACGTGGCGCTCAGCGATTACCTGGCGCGTAACGTGATGAACGAGATCAAGCGCCTGGACGGTGTCGGCAAGGCCCAGCTGTACGGCGCAGAGCGGGCGATGCGGATCTGGATCGACCCGCAGAAACTGATCGGTTTCAACCTGACACCGGCCGACGTCAACGCGGCCATCGTTGCGCAGAATGCCCAGGTTTCGGCCGGCAGCATCGGCGACCTGCCGACCCGAACCACCCAGGAAATCACCGCAACCGTTCTGGTCAAAGGCCAGCTGTCGACCCCGGAAGAATTCGCTGACATCGTGCTCAAGGCCAATCCGGACGGCTCTACCGTGCGCATCGGTGATGTGGCGCGGGTCGAGATCGGCAGCCAGGAATACCAGTTTGGCACGCGTCTGAATGGCAAGCCGTCCACCGCCGTCGGCGTGCAATTGTCACCCGGCGCCAACGCCCTCAGCACTGCGACGCTGGTGCGGGCGAAGATGGATGAACTGGCGCGCTACTTCCCGGCCAATGTGGAATACAAGATCCCGTACGACACCTCGCCTTTCGTCAAAGTCTCGATCACCAAAGTGGTTTACACCCTGATCGAAGCGATGGTGCTGGTGTTCGCGGTGATG
>Ga0208635_100130_pt1 | contig 34269 bp, 30 predicted proteins | sample LakWasMe93_HOW11_2_FD_183915 | JGI IMG/M metagenome (GOLD analysis project Ga0208635, IMG submission 183915) | Freshwater sediment methanotrophic microbial communities from Lake Washington under simulated oxygen tension - Sediment Metagenome... | ecosystem: Environmental > Aquatic > Freshwater >...
TCCAGCTTGAGGGGGTCAACAACTCGCTCTTTCATGCCGCAAGTGTAAGGGCGCCGATGGGACAATCCGCCCCATGAGCATCCTGCCCCGCCCCCTGATCCTGGCCTCCACCTCGCGCTACCGCCGCGAACTGCTGGAGCGCCTGCGCCTGCCCTTCGACGTCTGCTCACCCGAGGTGGACGAAAGCCCCCTGCCAGGCGAAATGCCCGCCGCCCTGGCCAACAGACTGGCCCTGGCCAAGGCGCAGGCCGTGGCCGCACGCTTCCCCGACGCCGTGGTGATAGGGTCGGACCAGGTGGCCGATCTGGACGGCCAGAGCATAGGTAAGCCCGGCACGCATGCGCGCGCGCAGGCGCAGCTGCGCAGCATGAGCGGTCGCAGCGTGGTGTTCCAGACCGCCCTGGCCGTGGTCTGCCGGGCCAGCGACTTTGCGGCGCAAGACCTGGCCCCGGTACGGGTGCGCTTCCGCGAACTCAGCGATGCCGAGATCGACAACTACCTGTACGCCGAGCAGCCCTATGACTGCGCCGGCAGCGCCAAGTCCGAGGGCCTGGGCATCAGCCTGCTCGCCGCGATCGAATCCGACGACCCGACGGCCCTGATCGGCCTGCCGCTGATACGCACCGCGCAGCTGCTGCGCCGGGCCGGCCTCGACCCACTGCTGCACAGCGGAGCCGCGCGATGAGTGGCGCCAAGCCTGGGCGACTCTTTCTGGTGCCCAACACGCTGGACTTCGGCGTCGAGGGGGCCGCGGTGGACCTGCGCGAGGTGCTGCCCGAGCAAGTCATCAGCACCGCAGCGCGCCTCACCTACTGGGCAGCGGAGAACGCCAAGACCACGCGCGCCTTTCTGAAGCGGGTGGATGCCATCTGCCCGCTGGCGCAGCCGCTGCAGCAGCTGCAGATCTCGGAATTGCCACGCCCACCAAAAGGTCAAAACAGCGGTCAGCACAAACCGACGCCCGAGATCGACAAGGCCTGGCAGGCACTGCTGGCCCCTGCGCGGGCGGGCCACGATCTGGGCCTGATCTCCGAGGCCGGCCTGCCGGCCGTGGCGGACCCGGGCGCGATCTTGGTGGCGGCAGCGCATGCCGCCGGCATCGAGGTGGTGCCCATGAGCGGACCCAGCTCGCTGCTGCTGGCCCTGGCCGCCAGCGGCCTGAACGGCCAGAGCTTTGCCTTCGTCGGCTATCTGCCGGTGGACGCGGCGCAGCGCGGCGCGCGCATCCGCGAGCTGGAGGCGCAATCGCTGCGCCAGCAGCAGACCCAGCTGATGATAGAGACGCCCTACCGCAACAGCGCCCTGCTGGAGGCCTTGCTGACGCAGCTGAAGCCGAGCACGCGCCTGTCGATCAGCTGCGGCATCAGCCTGGCACAGGGCTGGACGCGCAGCGCCAGCGTGGCCGAATGGCGCAAGCAGCCGGGCAGCTTGCCGGACAAGGTGCCGGCGGTGTTTGCCCTCTTGGCCTGATCAGGACTCGGCGGTTTCGGTGGCTTCGGCCACCGGCGCACGCTTTGCACCGAACAGCGCCGCCACCTTCTTCTTGGGCTTGATGTAGCTCGACAGGCCCTTGCCCACCGATGCGGCATTGGCCGGGGTCTTTTCCCAGGCCGCCGCCTCACCGCTGCTGCGCGCCTCATAGGGCTGGTCGAACAGCGGGTCGCGCGGCGCCGCGGGCGCGCGGTAGCTGGGGCGCGGGGCGGCCGGCGCGGCTGCCATCGGCTCGGCCGGACGGTCCTCGTATTCGCGACGCGGGCGGCGCGGCCGCTCCTCGTCGAGCTCGATCGCGTCCAGGTCGATCTTCTTCTTGATCAGCTTCTCGATATCGGCGATCAGCCGCGCATCCGATTTGCCCACCAGGGTCACCGCAACACCCGATGCGCCGGCGCGGCCGGTACGGCCGATGCGGTGCACATAGTCTTCGGCATTGAAGGGCACGTCGAAGTTGAAGACGGCGGGCAGATCGGCGATGTCGAGGCCGCGTGCGGCCACATCGGTGCACACCAGCACATCGACCTCGCCGCGCTTGAAGGCTTCCAGCGCCTTCAGGCGCTCGTCCTGCGACTTGTCGCCATGCAGGGCATTGGTGCGCAGACCGTCGCGCTCGAAGGAACGCGCCAGGCGTGCACAGCCCAGCTTGGAGTTCACGAACACGATGGCCTGCTTGATGCTGCGCTCGCGCAGCACCTTCAGCACCGCCGGGCGCTTCTCGTCATCGGTGACGCTGTAGAACAGCTGTTCCACATTGGTGGCGGTGGCGTTCGGGCGCGCCACTTCCACCAGCTGCGGGTTCTGCAGATAGCTTTCGGCCAGGCGCTTGATCTCGGGCGAGAAGGTGGCCGAGAACAGCAGGGTCTGGCGCGTCTTGGGCAGGTAGCTGAGGATGCGCTGCAGGTCGGGCAGGAAACCGATGTCCAGCATGCGGTCGGCCTCGTCCAGCACCACGTACTCGACCTGGTTCAACACCGCGTTCTTGGCCTCGATGTGGTCCAGCAGGCGGCCCGGCGTGGCGATCAGCACCTCGACGCCAGCCTTCAGCTGCAGCGTCTGCGGCTTCATGTCGATGCCGCCGAACACGCAGGCCACGCGCAGATTGGTGTGCTTGGAATAGGCCTTGACGTTGTTGGCCACCTGATCGGCCAGCTCCCGCGTGGGTGCCAGCACCAGCGCGCGCACCGGGTGGCGGGCCGGCGAGGCACTGCTGTTCTCATGCTTGAGCATGCGCTGCAGCAGGGGGATGGAGAACGCTGCCGTCTTGCCGGTGCCGGTCTGGGCCGCGCCCATCACATCCTGGCCCGCCAGCACGATGGGGATGGCCTTGGCCTGGATGGGCGTCATGCTGGTGTAGCCGGAATCGTCCACGGCTCGCAAGAGCTTGGCGTCCAAGGGCAGCGTATCGAAGCGCGCAGGCGTCGGATCGGCAGCGACTTCGTTCTCTTTAATGTCGGTCATGACCTCGATTATCGCCTGAGAGCGCGATACCTCGGGTTTTCACTGAATTCAGCGCTTGAAGACGAGCCAGCGCGGCGTGCGGAAACGCACGATGCGCCAATAGGTGCTCACATAGGCCAGCGCGAACAGCAGCAGCGCAATCGCCAGCGCGCCGGTGTCATCCCACCAGATCACCGCCGGGATGGTGGAGAAGGAACACACCACCCATAGATAGGGCGCGGTGAGCGAGTTGCGACGCGTCAGCACCTTGGCGTCGCGGCTGCCGATGGCCCAGCGCATCAGGCGGCGATAGATCAGGCTGTGCAGGTGCACGCCGTCAGGCATGCCCATCGGCCGGCCGCGCACGACCTTGCGCCGATACATCGAGAACACCGTCTCCACCACCGGATAGGCACACAGCAGCAAGGGGAAGAGTGGCGAGACATCCGGATTGCGCGCGATCAGCAGGATGCTCAACTCGGCCAATACAAAGCCCAGGAAGTAGGCCCCGCCGTCGCCCAGGAACACCAGGCCCATCGGGTAGTTCCAGACAAAGAAGCCCAGCGTCGCGGCCACCGCCAGCAGGGCGCTGATGGCAATCCATGGGTCACCGACGGTGAAGGCCACCGCCGCCACACCGGTCAGCATGATGACGCTGCACATCGAGGCCAGGCCATTGAAGCCGTCGATGATGTTGATCGAGTTGGCCACGCCCGAAACCACGAACACCGCCAGCATGACCGCGCCGATGGAAGTCGCGGCGATGGCGTCCACGCCGGGGATGGAGGTGTGGCCGATGCGCGCATTCAGCAACCAGGCCCCCAGAAAGGCCGCCAACACCAGTGCCAGCATGCGCCAGGCGGGGCTGATCCGCTTGGTGAAGTCCTCCAACAAGCCCGCGCAAAAAGCAGGCAAGGCGCAGACCAGCAGCGCCAGCGTGGGCTCGCGCACCTCGGCCGATTTGTAGGCCCAGAGCAGCGCGCCTGCCGTGAACCCGACAAAGATGCCGATACCGCCCACACGCGGCACGGGTCGGGCATGGAACTTCTGCGGACCGGAAAAATCGTGGTCCGCCGAGAGCCGCGCATGCAGGCGCGAGGAGCGCACGATCAGCAGGGTCAGCACCACCGCGACCGCGAAGCTCAGGGCAAATGTAGAGAACATGGGGGCTTGGTTCGGCTCCGAAGGGGTTGGGCCCCCGCTTACGCACGCCCCCACAGAGCCGGCCAGATCTTGCCCAGCTTGGCGCGCTCTTCGGGCGTGCTGTCGCCCATGCGCCAACGCGCACGCATCAACACGAACAAGGCCATCAGCACGCCGCTCACCAGCGTGGCCGAAAGCGCAATCACCGCGCGCTTGGGCTTGCTCTTCTTGTCCGGCACCTGGGCGGCATCCACCACCTGCACCAGACCACCCTCGCGGCTCTCGTCCACGCGCGCCAATTCGTACTGGCGCGAGAACAGCTCGAACAGGGTTTCCTGGTACTTGTACTCGCGGTATTTGCTGATGTAGCCGGCGCCATTGTCGGGCGCGGCGTTGCCGGCACTCTCCAGCTTGTCCAGCTGCGCCTTCAACGCCGCCATGCCGGACTGCTGCTGCATCACCTCGGGCGCATTGGCCGTGAAGTTGCTGAGCATGGCCTGCAGGCGCACCTGCGCGGCGGTGTACTCGGCTTTCAGCTTGGCATAGCCCTCGGCGGCCGCCTTGGGCTCTGCCTTCAAGGCGCCGGTGGAGATGCCGCTGTCCGCCAGGCCCTGCTGGGCAGCGGCGAGGCGTTGCTTGGTTTCGCTCAGATGCTTCTCGAAGAAGACCTTGCGCTGCTGCGCTTCGGTGATCGCCAGCTCGGAGGTGATGCGCCGAAACTCGTCGACGCTGGCATTGGCCAGCGCGGCGGCGCGCTGCGCGTCCTTGTCATCGAACTCGATCGTGATCAAGCCATCGCGCCGCCCGGCCGCAACCCGCAGATTGGCCCAGAAACGGCGCCGCACATCCGAGCGCAGTTCCTCGTCGTAGACCTCGGCCAGCTTGAAACGCTCGATCAGGCGGTCGGCCACGGTGGTGCTCTGCAGCAGGGCCACGTATTGATCCATCGGACTCTTGATGCCAGCCGCGCCGCCGGCCAGGCCCGCCAAGGCGCCCAGCGACGACAGCGCCGAGGTCGCCAGTGACTGCTGCTGCTGTGGCGGCAAGAGCACCACCGCCGCGGTGAAGGTGGGCTTGACCAGATAGGTCGCACCCAGCGCCAGGCAGCCGATCAGGAAGGAGGCGCCGACGATCTTGCGCGTGTGACGCGCCAGTTCCAGCACCAGGTCCAGGCCGTCGGCACCCGCAGGCCCTGCCTGCGAACTCATGGGGTTAGTCGAATTCAAGGCTGCACTCGCGTGTTCGGGGCTCACTTCAGGTTCTTGAGTGCCAGCGCACCCAAGCCGAATTGATAAAGGATCTGCGACCAGTCCTTCAGATCCTGTCTGTCACCAACGCGGAACATGTCCTCGGGCACGAAGATGGTGTCGCCCGGCAAGGCCTGCAGGGCCTCGACCCGGCCGCCGCCGAAGTTCCAGCCGGCGCGCGCCAGATTGCTCACCACGCTGCCGTTGGCGCGCACCACGAAGACGCTGCCCTTGTCGGCACTGCGCGTGGCACCACCAGCCATGCCCAGGTACTGTTCGAGCGAGCGGCCGGCGGTGAACAGATAGCTGCCGCTGTTGAACACGCTGCCGTAGACGTTGACCGCCGAGGGTTTGGCGGGCACGTAGAGGCGGTCGCCATCCTCGATCGTAAGTTCGGGTAACTGCGCGTCGGCGGGGCCGAACTGCAATACCACCCGGCCGGTCGGCTGCACCGAGCGCAGGCGATCCAGCAGGCGCGATTGCTCGGTACCGCGGGCTACCACGCTGTCGCTGGGCGCCACGACCTTTTCCTTCTGCGTCACGGAGGCGCGCGTCAGCTCCGCTTCCAGATCACGCAAGGCGCGGTCGTAGTTTTCAATCTGCGAGACGCGCACCGTTTCGCGCGTGAACTCGGCGCCGTACAGGAAGGCCTCCGGCGTCAAGCCGCCCGCCGCGTTGAGCGCTTCGCGCAGCGAACTGCCGGCGGGCAGCAGGTAATCGCCGGGGCGCTGCACCTCGCCTTCCACGCGCACGCGCTTGCTCTGGCGCAGCGCCGGGCGCGCCATGTCCGCCACACTCGCCACCCGCAGCACATCGCCATTGCCGATTGGCTGGCTCAGGTCCTTCTTCAGATTCACGTCGCGCAGGGCCTGGCCCACGCGCTCGTCAAGCCGGTGCACCACCGCCGTGTTGCGGTTCGCCACGGCCGACAGGCCGCCGGCCATCGCCAGCGCATCTGCAATCGTCTCGTTGCCCTTGAGCTCGAACACGGCCGGCTTGTTGACGCTGCCGATCACGCCGATCTGTGCGCCCACCGCGGCCACATGCACCACATCGTCGTTGCGCAGCACCCGGTCGCCGCTGCGGTCGCCGCGCAGCAGCAGGTCGTAGAGGTCGAAGTTGCTCACCAGTTGGCCGCCGCGGCGCAACTGAATGCTGCGGTAGCTGCCCACGCCGGTGGGGCCGCCGGCGGCCATCAGGGCATGCAGCACGGTGGAAAGCCCGCTCACCGAGAGCGCGCCGGGCTTTTGCACGAAACCGGTCACATAGATGCGCACGGCGCGCACCTGGCCCAGGGCCACGGACAGGTCGAAATTGCGGAACTGGGCCGCCACGCGTTGCGAGATCACCTGGCGCAGGTCGGCGTAGCGCACGCCGGTGAGCGAGACCATGCCCACGCGCGGGATCGCGATGCGGCCGCTGCGGTCTATTTCCAGACGCAGATTGGCTTCCACCGAGCCCCAGAGATTGATCATCACCTCGTCGCCCGGGCCGAGCAGATAGTCGTCGGGCACCAGGCTGGCGCCTTCGGTGGCGGCCTCCGTGTCAAAGTTGCGGCCGGTCACCAGGTCGGCACCGAAACGACGCAAGGCATCGCGCCCTTCGTCGTCCAGACGCTCGCCCTGCACCTTGGTGATGCCAGCCAGCTGGCGCACAAAGAGCTCGAACTCGCTGGGCTTGTAAACGGGCTTGGCCCAGTCCTGATCGGCATCGCGGCGATCGATGCGGCTACCGTCTTTGCCACTGCGATCCTTCTCGCCATTCTTCTTCTGCGAGAGCGGCTGGCTCAACCGCACCGGCCCGCCCGAGGTGGGCAGCTGGTCGTTGGAGATGCCCGGGATGGCCTGCGCCAGCGCGGACTCCTGCAGCACGGCCGCCAGCAGGAGCATTGACAGCAAACCCGTCCAGCGACGGGCGGTGAAGGCAAAGGCACTGCGAAGTGGTGAGGTCATGGGCACAAAGCGTCGTAGGCCAGCCGCCGGTGCGGATAGGCAGGGCCGAGCCAGGCTCGGCGGAAAACTGGGCGCGATTCTAGCGGCCGGCAAGGTCGATAACCCTGAGCTCAGGCGCCGGGCTTGCGCCAGACCTTGCGGTTCACGAAACCGGTGTAGCTGACGATGATGCGCAGCACCTTGTCGGAGACATTGGCGGGCGCGTAGTCGTTCACCAGGCGCAGCAGGCGTTCGTCGCCGCGCGGCTGGGTCGCCAGAATGGCCAGGCCATCGAGCACGCGCGCCACGTCCAGGCCCACCATCATCACCGCCGCCTCTTCAAACCCTTCCGGCCGCTCGTGCACCTCGCGCAGGTTCAGGGCCGGGAAGTTGAGGATGGATGATTCCTCGGTGATGGTGCCGCTGTCCGAGAGCACGGCGCGCGCGCCGCTCTGCAGCTTGATGTAGTCCAGGAAGCCGAAGGGCTTCATGAAGTTCACCAGCGCATGCATGGGCTGCTGGGCCAGCAGCGTCTCCAGGCGCTTGCGCGTGCGCGGGTGGGTGGAGACGATCACCGGTTCCTGGTAGCGCTCGGCCAGGGTGTTCATGATCTGCAGCAGGCGCTGCAGGTTCTCGGGCGAGTCGACGTTTTCCTCGCGGTGCGAGCTGACGACGAAGTACTTGCCGGCCGTGAGGCCCTGGCGCGCCAGCACGTCCGAAGCCTCGATGCCGGGGCGGTAATGCTCGATCACCTCGCGCATCGGGCTGCCGGTGCAGATCACCTGGTCGGGCGGCAGGTTCTCGCGCAGCAGGTAGTCGCGCGCGATCTGGCTGTAGGTGAGGTTGATGTCCGAGGTGTGATCAACGATGCGGCGGTTGATCTCCTCGGGCACGCGGAAATCGAAGCAGCGGTTGCCCGCCTCCATATGGAAGATCGGCACCTTGCGGCGCTTGGCGGCAATCGCGGCCAGGCAGCTGTTGGTGTCGCCCAGGATCAGCAAGGCATCCGGCTGCGTCTGCTCCAGCACCTTGTCCACGTTCATGATCACCTGGGCAATCGTCTCGGCGGCGGTGGCGCCGGCGGCCTCCAGGAAGTGATCGGGCTTGCGGATGCCCAGATCGCTGAAGAACACCTCGTTGAGCTCGTAGTCGTAGTTCTGGCCCGTATGCACCAGCACATGCTCGCAATGCCGGTCCAGCTGCGCCATCACGCGCGAGAGCCTGATGATCTCGGGCCGGGTACCGACCACGGTCATGACCTTAAGCATGCAGGGCCTCCTTGATCAGGTCCAGCTGCAGCAGCACCTGCTTGACCTCGTCCACCGTCAGGCGATGCGTGTTGTGCGAGGTGTAGTCGTCGATGCTGGAGATGGCCGTCTCGCCCTCCACAAAGTACTTGGCGTAGTTGAGGTCGCGCGAGTCGGCCGGGACGCGGTAATAGCCGCCCAGGTCCTCCGAGCGCGCCATCTCCTCGCGCGAGACCAGCGACTCGTACAGCTTCTCACCGTGCCGCGTACCGATGATCTTGATCTCGTTCTCAAGCTTCAGCAGCTGGCGCATCGCCTCGGCCAGATCGCCCACCGTGGAGGCCGGCGCCTTCTGCACGAAGATGTCGCCCGGGCGCGCATGCTCGAAGGCGTACAGCACCAGGTCCACCGATTCTTCCAGCGACATCAGGAAGCGCGTCATCGCCGGGTCGGTGATGGTAAGTGCCTTGCCGTCCTGCAGCTGCTGCAGGAACAGCGGGATCACCGAGCCGCGCGAGGCCATCACATTGCCATAGCGCGTGGCCGAGAGCACGGTCTTGCTGGGGTCACAAAGGCGCGACTTGGCCACCATCACCTTTTCCATCATGGCCTTGGACATGCCCATGGCGTTGATGGGATAGACCGCCTTGTCGGTGGACAGCACCACCACGCGGCTGACGCCTTGCGCGATGGCCGCACGCATGACGTTTTCGGCGCCGATCACATTCGTCTTCACCGCTTCCATCGGGTAGAACTCGCAGGACGGCACCTGCTTGAGCGCGGCGGCATGGAACACATAGTCCACGCCATTGAGCGCGTCGTGCACGCTGTCGTAGTCGCGCACATCGCCGATGTAGAACTTCACCTTGTCGCTCTTCAGCGCAATGCGCATGTCCTCCTGCTTCTTCTCGTCGCGGCTGAAGATGCGGATCTCGGCGAAGTCGGACTTCAGGAAGCGCTGCAGCACCGCATTGCCGAAACTGCCGGTGCCACCGGTGATGAGCAGGACTTTGTCTTTGAACATGGAATGAAACTCTCGAAATCTTAGAAAGGCTTAAGCGAAGTCGCGCATGCGCTGCACCAGCTCCGGCCAGCTCGGCGGCACGTAGCCGGTGGCGGCGCGGAAGCGTTCGGAATTGAGCGAGCGGTCGATCACGAGCTTGTCGTCGGATGCGATCTCGGTGCTGCGGCCATAGGCGGCGGCCACCAGCTTGAGCAGCTCGTACTTATTGATGGGCGCCACCGAGACGTGATAAGTGCCGTGCAGCTCGGGGTGCGGGATCACATGCTGCTGGATCACGCGCGCCAGCTCCACCGTGGGCAGGCCGGAGAAGACCGCCTTGGTGAAGCCGCGCACCGGCCCCTGCTGCGCCAGGAACCAGCCCACCAGGCCATGGGCGCTGGCCAGCTCATGACCGATGATGGAGGTGCGCAAGGTGATGGCGTTGTCGTAGTCCACCTCGCCCATCAGCTTGCTGCGGCCATAGAGGTCGTAGGCATCGGAGGCGTCGCTCTCCACATAGCCGCCGCGCGCGCCCGAGAACACGCAGTCGGTGCTCACATGGATAAGGCGTGCGCCCGCCACCTGGCACAGGCGCGCCAGCCGATGCGGCAGCAAGGCATTGATGGGGATGGCGGTGAGCGGGTCGTCTGCCTCGGCCAGCTGCTTGACCACGCCGATGCAGTTCACCACCAGGTCCGGCCGCACCTGGGCGAACAGGCGCGTCAGGCTGTCCAGGCTCTCGACGTCCACGCCCGGCACGAACCGCGCGCCCGGCGCCTTGGCCTGCAGGCCCTTCACGCTGCCCAGGCTGCGCACCGAGCCGAACACCTCGACGCCGCCGTCCTGCTCGAACCAGCGCAGCACCGCATTGCCCAGCATGCCGCTGGCGCCCAGCACCAGCAGGCGGCGTTTGCCCGAGGGCTTGTTCACATCATTGCTTGTTGTCATTCACTGCTTCTTCCATGTCCGGCTCTTGCGCGCTCGAACTGTGCACGCAGGGCCCGCGCCAGCCTCGCCGGCTCAAAATACTCGTCAAAGTAGCGCTGGCCCGCCCGGCCCATGGCGGCGCGCTCGGCCGGGCTCATCGCCTGCAGGCGGCGCGCCGCCACGGCCAGCGCCGCTGCGTCCTGCGCCGGACTGCTGAGGCCTGCCCCCGCCTCATTCACGACCCGCGCGCCCTCCCCGTCCATCGAGGCTAGTAGCGGCCGGCCGGCCGCCAAATAGGCCTGTATTTTGCTCGGAATGGTCTGGCTCATCGCTTCGCCCCCGATCAGGCTCACCAGCAAGGCATCGGCCTGGGCAAAGATGGCGGGCATCTGCGCCGGCTCGAAGCGACCCGGCAGCGTCACTTGGCCGAGGCCACGGGCCCGGACCCGCTCGGCCAGCCAGGCACCACGGGCACCGCTGCCGATGATGTGCCAGTGGATGCCGCTGCTCGGCCCCAGCAGCTCGGCCGCATCGAGCACCGTCTCCAGCGCCTGCACCGTGCCCAGATTGCCGGCGAACACGATGTGGAAAAGGCCCGGCTTGAAGCTCAACGCGGCGCTGCCGCTGGCGCTGAGCGCGCGGTCGCCCGGGTTGTGGTGCACCGCCACCGGCGTGCCGCCGGCCATGCGCTGCACCGGCGCCACGAACGCCTCGGACTGCACCAGCAGCAGATCGTTGCGCCGGTAGATCCAGCGCACCACCACGGCCACCGCGGCCAGCAGGCGTGGGTTCTTCACAAAGCCGGTGATCTGCAGGCTGTCGGGCCACAGGTCCTGCACCCAGGTCACCAGCGCGGCCCGCTTGATCCACTTCAGCACGATGGCCGCAATCGCCTGCAGGATCGGCGAGGTGCCGTAGACGAAGATCACATCGAAGCGCCGGCCGCGCAGTGCCCAGGGCCCCAACACGCTGGCGCAGCAAAGAAAGGACAGGTAGTTGAGCACCAGCTTGCGCGCCCCACCCTGGCCGCGTGGCAACAGGGGCACGCGCACGATCTCGTAGCCCTCGTGGCGCTCGCGCTGCACGCCGCCCACCCGGTAGCCGGAAAAGACCTGACCCTCGGGATAGTTGGGCTTGCCGGTCAGCACCGTCACCTCGCAGCCCTGCTCCACCAGGGACTGGGCCACCTCGTTGATGCGAAAGGACTCGGGCCAGAAATGCTGGCTCAGCAGCAGCACCTTCATGCGGCCCCGTCCATCAGCCGTGCCAGGAATTCGCCGGCCGTGGCCGGCGCCCGTGGCACTTCGGCCTGCTGCAGGAAGCGTCGCAGCGCGCGCGCGATCGACACGGCCGAGTGCGGGTCGAAGGTCTGGACGGGCTCACAGACGTCGCGCACAAAGTCGAGCTCGGCGGCCAGGATGGGCAGGCCCATGGCCTTGGCCTCGATCAGCGGCAGGCCGAAGGACTCGCCCAGGGAAGGGAACACCAGCGCGTGTGCCTGGCCATAGAGCGTCAGCACGGCCTGGTGGTCCATCTGGCCCAGATTGCGGATGGCCAGGCCATGCATGGCTACCTGCTGCTCCAGCCATGCATTCAGCGCGCCATCGCGCGCCGACAACGTCAGCGCCAGGCTGGGCTTGAAGCCCTGCTGCGCCAGCAGCACCCAGGCCTCCACTAGGCGCCGGTGGTTCTTGTGCGCCTCGCCATCGGCCACATAGACGAAGTCCCAGGGCTGCAGCGCGCCCTGCGCTGGCTCAGGCAGTGCGGGTGCGAATGTCGGCACAAAGGGCAGCACGCGCACCGGTGCCGCCTGGCCCTCGCCCCACCAGTCCTGCAAAGCCCGCGCCATCGACTCGGTCTGCACCCAGTAGGCATCCACCAGGTGGCGGCGCCAGCGGCTCACCGCCTGTTCGAAGCGCAGGCGCTGGCGGGTGCGCCAGGCAAACGCCGACAACGGCACCTGGCCGAGGTAATTGCGGTTCTGCTGGAACACCTGCACCGAGGCGCGGTTGCGCAACAGCGGCGGCAGGCCGTGGAAACACAGCACGCGATCGCCCGGCTGGCCCGCGCGCGCGAGCGCAAACTCGGCACCCAGGCGCGAGGCCGGCGCGGCCCGCACCCAGTGAACCTGCGCGCCCTCGGGCAGCGGCAGCTGCGCACGGGCACGTTCGTCCAGCCAGGCCACCAGGCGACGCTCGGCCGGCCAGGCCTGAAGCAGGCTCTTCAGAAGCACGAAACCGCCACCCGTATGCACATTCGGCGCATACAGCAGCAAGCGCCCGCGGGCGCTGTCGAAATTCACTGCTTGGGTCCTTCGTAGACGTCCTTCTTGCCCAGGCCCTGCGGTGCCAGCCAGCGCACCGCCTGGCGCAGGCCGTTGTCCAGGCGCGCCAGCGCGCGGCGCACCGGCTGGTTCGGCCAGGCGCTGAAGGAGGTGACGTTGAAATAGTCGCTGCCGGTGGGCGAACGCGGCGAGAAGTAGTAGTTGGACACGCAGCAACGCGTACGGTCCACCACCACCTTGCTGACCGAATGCCAGGAAGTCGGCGTGGTCTCCATCAACGCCAGGCGATTGAACTTGCTGACGATGGTGGCGCGCTGGCGCACCTGGCGGTCCCACAGTTCCAGATTGCCGCCGTTCTCCTGCGACCAGTCGGGCGACACGTAGTACAGCAGATTGAGAGTGCGGTAGTACTGGCGCGAGGCTTCGTGCGAGTTGTCGATATGGGGCCCGAGGAAGTGGCCCTGCGTCATCGCGCTCAGGCCGCCGGCGTAGAGGCTGGCATCGGGGATCTGCTGCTGGATGCCGGTGATGCGCTCCACCACCGCCAGCACGCGCGGATCCTGCACCGCAAAGGTGATGTCGGCCAACAGCGGGTCGAACTTCTCGAAGCTCTTGCTGGTGTATTTCTTCTCGCGGAAGCTGTCCATCAGGCGCATCGCCTCGGGCTTGGGAAAGCGCTCATGAATGCGCCGGGCCAGTTCCTCGGGCAACAGATCGTCGATGCAGCAGTAGCGCACGCCAACCTCCTTGCGCGAGACCTGGAAGGCCGCGGCCAGTGGTTCGGCATCGCGCGTCAGGCGTGCGACGATCAGTTGGACGATCTCTTCCTTCACTTGGCTTCCTCCATCATTGTTTTCATGCTGTTCGGGGCCTCACTTGCGATGCTGTGTCTCGATGTTGTACGAGTTGCCGATGAAGTAGAAGAAATCGACAAACTTCACATGGAACACCAGGGCATAGAACTGCATCAGCAGCACCAGGATCAGCAGCCCCATTGCCAGCAGGTTGCGCCGGAAGATCTGGGCGTAGTACCCGATGAAATAGATCTGGAACACACCCAGGAATTCGTACACGCGCCCGCCGACCAAGGGGAACGACGCGAAGGCGTAGTAAAAGAAGATCGAGGCCGCGAAGATGTTCACCGCCAGCGCGTAGCCCGGCAGCGTCTTGAACTCGGCACTCGCGCCGAAGATGCCGATCGCCAGCAGCAGCAGGCGCAGCAGCACCACCACATTGAACTTATTGACCGACTCGTAGAAGCCGACCTCCATGAAGAGCTTGTAGTACTCGGCGATCTTGTCGTTGAACTGACCCACCAGCTCCACCAGCGGCAGCAGGGACATTGCGCTGAGCGCGAACCCAAGCAGCATCAGCAGCAGCAGGCCCTTGGGGCCGAAGGGGCGCCAGCGCAACGGCACCAGCATCAGAGCCATCACCGCGGAGACATGGAACAGGCCCGCCGCCAGCGTGAACAGCAGGAAGCGCCAGTAGCGCCCGGCAAACAGCGCCGGAAAACCCATCAGCACCAGCGACGCCGCCAAGCCCGCGCGCTGGGTCGTCATCTCCAGCAGCAGGTAGTACCAGCTGAAGTACCACAGCAGAGCCCAGCCGGGCCGCGGGCAACTGCGCTGTATGGCCAGCAGCTTGGTCGCCAGGCCCAGCAGCGTCAGCACGAAGAAGAAGCCCTCGACGCTGCCCACCACCCGTGTGATCAGGAAGCTCAGGACGGCAAAGCCAATCTCGAAGCTGAAGAACAGATCGCCCTGGAAATAGACATTCGACTCCTGCAGCGCACGCCAGAACTCGGCCGGGCTGAACTTGGAGATCAGCTCGAACCAGTTGGCGTAGGCAGCGGCGTCGTAGTCCGACCGCAGGCCGCGCAGGCTGGCATGCACGGCGAACACCAGGGCCAGCAGCATCAGCAGCGACAGCACGAGGGGATCGCGCCGCTCGCTCAGGGGCATGGGCACCGGCCGCGGTGTTGCGTAGAGTTCGCTCTGGCTCACGGGCGCTGCCCTCGCATGCGTTGATCAGGCATATCAGGAAGCCAGCCGCGTTTTGAATTGGTAGTAGAGCCGGCGCAGAAAACCCACCAGCAACTGCCGCCACATGGCGGGCTCGAGCGCCAGCGCCGGGCGCTGGCCCAGTGCCTGCGCAAAACGCCGCAGCGCCGGGAACACACGGCCGGACTGCGCATGGTTCTTGGCAGCGATGCTGAGCGCCTTGGCCATCGAGCGCGCCCGGCCCTGCTGCTGGGCGCGTGCGTCCCAGAAGCCGCTCACCACGCCGATGATCTCCTCGGCCCGCGCCACGGGCATGACGCGGAACGAGGCCGAGCCCTCGTGGATGCGGTATTCGGCCAGGCATTGCGGTACGCGCACGAAATCGCCCTGGTTGACGGCGCGCAGCCAGAATTCGAAATCGGGCACCTGACGCAGCGCCGCGTTCCAGCCGCCCGTCCGATCGAACAGGCTGCGGCGGAAGAAGGCGCCGGGGCCGGGCTGGCAGACCAGGTCCACCGCCAGGCGCTCGGCACTGAAGTCCTCGGTCTGCACCTCGCGCAGGCGCCGGCCCTGCGCATCGATGAGCCAGAAATCGCAATAGACCACCGGCGCCGCGGGGCGCGCCTGCAGGGCCTGCACCATGGCCGTGACGGCGCCCGGGCAGAGGCAGTCGTCCGAGCTGAGATAGGCCAGGATCTCGCCGCGCGCCAGACCCCAGCCGCGGTTGAGGGTGGCGGCCTGACCGGCGTTGGCCTGCGTCAGCACGGTGACTCGCCCGGGATGCGCGTCGGCCAGGCGCTGCGCCAGCGCCAGCGAGTCGTCGCTGGAACCATCGTCGATGACGATGTATTCCAGCGCCGGATAGTCCTGCGCCAGCACACTCTGCATGGTCGCGGCCAGGTACTCGGCCTGGTTGTAGACCGGGGTGATGATGCTGACGAGCGGCGTGGGATTCATCGGCGGGAGCTTCAATGGGAAGGGCGTGATGCGCGGTAGAGCGACGCCGCCATTGTCGCGGCAGCGGCCAGCACCATCAGCAGCCAGGCCGCACGCCAGGCTGCGCTGCCCAGGCCCAGGCCGGCAAAAGCCAGTAGCGCCAGCGCGGCCGGCACGAGCATGCCATGCTTTGCGGCCGCACCCGCGGCGCCGCCGCGCTCACGCCACACCAGCGCAAACAGGGCCGCAGAATCCAGCAGCATGCGCAGCAACCAGGCCAGCGCTGCCCCCATCAGGCCCCAGCGCGCGCTCAGCAGCCACAGGGCCAGCACAAACAGCGGCAGCTCGGCGCAATGCAGCAGGGCCGGCGCACGGAAGTGGCCGGCGCCATGCAGCCAGGTGAGCGGCACATGGGCCAGGCAGTTGATCAGGATGCCAAGCGCAAACACCTGCAGGATGGGGCCGCTCTGACGCGCGAACTCGGGCCCTATCCACCAGCCCAGCAGTTCGTGCGCGAACAGGGCCAGCGCCGCGGTGATGGGCAGGAGCACCACGAACATCGTGGCCACGGCGCGATCGAACAGGCCCCAGGCCGAACCATCCTGCTTGGCCACCTGGGCGGCAAAGGCGGGGAACAGCACCGCCGTCAGCGCGCCCGGGATGATCCAGAGCTTGGTGACGATTTCCTGCGGCGTGGCATAGAAGGCCACCGCGGCGGCGGACACGCTCGCGCCGATCACGAAACGGTCCACATAACCCATGAAGGGGCTCACCAGATTGCTGAGCGTGAGCCAGCCGCCCGATACCAGCAAGGGGCGCAACCAGGCGCGCTGCAGGCGCAGGCGGCCACGCAGCTGCGGCAGCGCGCGCCAGGCCAGCCAACCATGCACAGCGCAGGCCAACACCCGCCCAGCGGCCAGGGCCACGGTGATGGTGAACAGGTCGGGGCCACGCCACAGCACCACCAGCCAGGGCCCGACGAAGGTCCACAAGCCCATGGGCAGGCGGATGTAATTCAGCACCTCGAAGGCATGGCAAGCCTCCAGCATGCCGCGCAGCCCGGCGGTGAGCACGATGAAGGGCATCGCCAGGCCCATCACCAGCGTGGCGTTGATGGCCTCCTGGCGATCGGGCAACTGTTTGATCAGGTCCACACCCCAGGGTGCCAGGGCCATCATCAGCGCGCCACCCACCAGGCCCAGCGCGGCCATCAACGCGAGCGCCGTGGCGCTCAGCGGGCCCACTTGCCCGTCGTCCTTGCGGTCCAGGGCAATCGCCAATTGCTGAGTCAGCGCCCGACCCAGACCCAGATCGAAGAGGCCGAAATAGCTGGTCACCGCCCAGATCAGCGTCAGCAGGCCGAAGCGCTCGGGCCCCAGCACCCGCACCAGCACCGGGATGGACACCAGCGCGAACAGCAGGGGCGCACCCAGGCCGAGCAGGTTGAAAAAGGTATGCCGGGCGAGCTTCAAGACAATGGGGCCAGGCACCGGCAGCCAGGGCCGGTGCAGCGGGGAGTAAGAGGTTGGATGCGCAAAGGCCGCGGATTGTACGAGGCCGCCCTGCGCCAGGTCGGCGCGGGCCCGGCTGGTAATATGCGGCCCCTGGATCGCCTTGCCTGCCAAGCCGGTCCGGTCACCCGTTCCGCCTTCGAGTTGCGCCCCATGCCCTTCTTCCGTTACGCCCTGCTGGTCCTGCTGATGCTGATGGCGACCACCGGCTTCGCCCATGCGTACATCGACGGCGGCTCGGCGCACCTGATCATCCAGGGCCTGATCGCCGCGGCGGTGGGCGCGCTCTATTACCTGCGCAACCCCAAGGAAATCTGGCGCGCCATCAAGCGGCGCTTCGGCCGGGACCGTTCCTGATGAGCCTGAGCTTTCGCGACCCGTCCGGCCATGTGGAGGACGACGGGGCGAGGATATGGCGCCATGTACGCCCCGAGGCTGCCGAGGCAACGCACAGCCTGCTGGCGAGCGAACTCTATGCCTCGCTGTGCCGTGACGGCCTGCTGATCCCCGCCACCGAGCACCCCGCCCTGGAAGGCGGCGGCCTGCTGCTGGAACATGCGCGCGTGCGCTGGCCCAGCTACCCCTTCGAATGGACGCCGGGCATGCTGGCCGATGCCGCCCTGCTGACCCTGGACATCCAGGCGCGCGCCTGGGCGCAGGGCTGGACCCTCAAGGACGCCGCGGCCAACAACGTGCTGTTCGATGGACCGCAGCCGCGCTTTTGCGACCTGCTCTCGCTGCGCCAGCGCCGCGACGACGACGCCCCCGGCTGGGAGGCCTACGGCCAGTTCGTGCGCCATTTCGTGCTGCCGCTGCTGGCGGTGGCCGAACTGGGCCGCAGCCCGCGCGACATCTTCCTGGCCCATCGCGACGGCCTGAAGGCCGCCGAGGTCGCCAGCTATGTGCCCTGGCATGCGCAGTGGAATCTGGCCATGCTGCTGCACGTGCGCCTGCCGGCACGCCTGGAGCGCCGCCGCATTGCGCACACCGAGCAAAAGCCAGGCCCCGCCCGCAGCGGCAGACCTGCCGCCGACAGCACCCCTTGGCTGCTGAAGAACCTGCGTGGCTTCGTCGAGCGGCTGGCCGCCGCCTGCCGCGGCACCAGCACCTGGAGCGAATACACCGTCAATCGCGACCACTATGGCGACGCCGAGTTGCAGGCCAAGCGTGCCGCGGTGGCGCAGATCCTGGCTTCGCGCCCCTACGCGCAGGTGCTGGACGTGGGCGCCAACAGCGGCGAGTTCTCGCGCCTGGCCGTGGCCCAAGGGGCGCAGGTGCTGGCCCTGGACGACGACCTCAACGCGCTGGAAGACCTGCACCGCCAGGCCCGCGCCGAGCGCCTGCCCATCCAGTGCCTGCACGCGAATATGGCGCGCCCCACACCGGCCACCGGCTGGCGCCTGGCCGAGACCCTGGACCTGCCGGCCCGCCTGCACCAGCAGTTCGATCTGGTGCTGATGCTGGCGGTGGTGCATCACCTGGCCGTCACCGAGCGACTGCCGCTGGCGCAGTTGTTCGAGACCGTGGCGGGGTATTGCCGCGATGGCCGCGGCCAGTTGCTGATCGAGTTCGTGCCGCGCGATGACCCGCGCTTCATCGAGATCGCCGCGGCGAATCTGGCGCTGTACGAGGGCTGGAGCCGCGAGGCCTTTGTGGCCGCGGCAGCGCCCTGGTTCAGCGTGACGCAAAGCATCCGCATCTCCGAGCAACGCGAGTTGCTGCTGCTGACGCGCCGATGATGAGCGAGGCCTCGCCGCTGCGCCAAGGCCTGCGCTACGCCTTGCTGGGCTTGGCCGCGCTGGCGGCCATCGCGCTCTCCGAGAGCATTCTGCAAAGCACCTCCTCGCTCTATCTCGCCTTCGCGCCGCGCGTCTACCTCGATGAGGCCTGGGCCCTGGCTGCGCTGCTTGCCGGCTTGGCCCTGCTGGGCGCCCTGCTGGACCAGCCGCAGCGTCCGCGCTGGCTGGCCGGCGCGGCCCGAGGCCTCCTGCTGGCCCTGCTCTTCGTGGCGCTGTTCCAGATCTTTCGCCGCTCGCTCGCCGCCGGCCTGGCGCTCAGCGGCATGCTCAAGCTGGCCCTGTTGACGGCCTGCGTGCTGGGCGCCGCGCTGGCGGTCTGGCGCCTGCAACTGGAAGCGCAATGGCGCCTGGCATCGGCCGCCGCCGTGGCGATGCTCTCGATGTTTGCGCTGCAGCCCGGCATGCCCGGCTACCTGCTGAGCCTGGTGAAATCTGTCGAGGCAAGACCTGCCCCCGCCACCCTGCAGCCCAACCTGCGCCGCACCCTGGTACTGGTGCTGGACGAATGGGATCTGGAGATTTCGCAACGCGCGGGCCTGTTCGATCGCAGCCCGCTGCGCGAGATGCAGGCACAGGGCTTTGTGGCCACACGGGGCATGCCGGCGGGGCCCAACACCCTGGTATCCATTCCAGGCATGCTGCAGGGCCGGCGCTTCGGCGCACTGGACAGCGGCGGCGCGGGCTATCTGGAAAACCGCAGCGGCGAACGCTTTGATCGGGCGCATGCCGGCCTGTTCAAGGACCTGGACGAGGCCGGCATCGGCTATGGCGTGGTGGGCTTCTATCACGACTACTGCGCCATCGCGCGCGGCGCGCGGCGCTGCCATGCCGAGCCGGTGCAGTTCTTCCCCGGCTGGTGGGCGGCCCTGACGCGCAGCGTCAAGCGCGGCCAGGAATTCGACTACCCCTATTCCGACTTTCTGCGCCAGTGGAGCGCGACGCTGGCGGCGCTGCGCGCGCAGGCTCGCCAGACCCTCGCCGACCCGGGCAACCAGGTCGTGTGGCTGCATCTGAACGTGCCGCATCCGCCCATCGCGCTGGCGGGCGGCCGCGCGCAAAGCCTGGCGCTCGACTACCAGGCCAATCTGGATCTGCTGCAGACCATGGTCAGCGAGCTGCGCGACGCGCTGCAGGCCGCCCAGGGCGACGTGGCCATGGTACTGACCTCGGACCATTGGCTGCGCGAGAAGGAGCTCTGGGCCGGCATCTACGAACGCCAGCGCGGCCCGGGCAGCGGCAGCGCCGGCAAAAGTGAAAAGGACCAGCATGTGCCCTTCATGGTCTGGTTCAGCCAGGCCGCGGGCAAGGGCTTGCAGTTCGATGGCCCGGTCAGCACCACCTCGCTGCGCGAGCTGGTGCCGGCCCTGGCGCAGCGTCGCTTGAACTCGCCGGCCGAGATCGCCGCCTTCATGCAGGCGCGTGCGGCACGCCTGGGTCCGGGCGAGACCCAGCCCTTTGACGACTTACACGGCGCCGCTGTTCATGCTGGTGATGGCCATCATCACTGAGACCATCAGCACGCCGATCACCGCACCGATCACCAGGATGGCCACCGGCTCGATCAAGGCCATCGCCTGCTTCTGACGCTCACGCGCCGTATCGGTCTGCATGCTACCCAGCGAGCTGAGCATGGCGTCCAGCGTGCCGGAGCGCTCGCCCACCTTGATCAGATTCAGCCGGGCCGGAGGTATCCAGGGCGAGTGACGCAGGCACTCGTACAGGCTGCGGCCATGCTCCAGCTCGCGCGCCGCAGAAGACACCAGCAGGCGGAAATCGCGCAGGCCGGTGGCACCCATGGACAGGCGCAGCGCCTCCAGCAAGGGCACGCGGTTGCGCAGCATGGTGCCCATCAGCGTGGCCCAGCGGCCCACTTCGGCATCGCGCAGCCATGGCCCCACCAGCGGGGCCATGGCCAGGCGATCCATCAGGCCCTGACGCACGGCTGAACGCGAGAACGCCACCACCAGCCCCATCAGCAGCGCCGCAGCACCCAGGCCCAGCCAGAGCAGATTGGCCTTCATGAAGACGGCCGTCTCGATCACCCACATCGAGAATTCGGGCACGTTGCCGCGCGCGCTCTTCAGCAGTGGCGCAAAGCGCGGGATCACGCCCACGAAGATGATCAGCACCGCGGCCAGGCCGGCGGTGACCAGCACGGTCGGATAGATCAGGGCGCTACGCACCTCGGCGCTGGTACGGCGCGAAAGCTCCAGCTGTTCGGCCGCGTCGCTCAGTGCGGCAGCCAATTGGCCGCTCGCCTCGCCCACCTTCACCAGGGTCAGCAAATGCTCCGGCAGGCCCAGCCCACTGGCCGTCAGCGCGTCGAATAGATTCTGCCCGGCACGCACATCGGCCAGGGCGCGCGCCATGCTGGCGCCCACACCGCTGGCGGCGTGGCCGGTGGCCAGCGATTCCAGGGCCTCGTCCAGCGCCACGCCGGCCTTCAGCAGCGTGCCCAGCTCGCGCAGGCTGACCACGCGATCCGCCACCGTGATGGCACGCTGGCGGCCCAGCGCCACAGCGGCCGCCGCGGGCGGCGCGCTGGATTGCAGCTGCAAGGGGCGCAGGCCTTGGCGCAGCAGTTCGCGTGCGGCATCGGCCTCGCTGCCCGCCTCCAGCTGGCCGCTGACCTCGCGGCCCGAGGCGTCCTGGGCGCGGTACTTGAAGCTCTGCATGGGGCGCCGCCTACTCGTCCTGCGCGCTGGCCGCGCGCATCACTTCGTCGAGGGTGCTGAGGCCGCGCGAGGTCTTGATCAAGCCGTCGTCCACCATCGAGCGGCGCCCATCCTGGTTGGCCAGCTCCAGCAGGCGTTCGATCGGCGCGTTCTGCGCGATCTCGTGTTGCAGCGGTGCCGTCACCGTCACCAGCTCATAGATGCCGACGCGGCCGCGGAAGCCAGTGCCCGAGCAGGCCGCGCAACCCTTGGCCATCAGCCACTGCGGCTGCGCCGGCAAATTGGCTGCTGAGGGCGTGCGCGGCGCCAGGCGTGCCCAGCGCTGTGCCAGCGGTTCCGGATCATTGTGCGGCTGGGCGCAGCTGGGGCACAGGCGCCGCACCAGACGCTGCGCCATCACGGCGCGCAGCGCGGCCGCCACCAGATAGGGCTCGATGCCCATGTCGACCAGGCGGTTCACCGCCGACAACGCATCGTTGGTATGCAGGGTGGCGAGCACCAGGTGACCGGTGAGCGCCGCCTGGATGGCGATCTCGGCGGTCTCGCGATCGCGGATCTCACCCACCATGATGACGTCCGGATCGTGGCGCAGGATGGAGCGCAGCGCACGCGCAAAGGTGTAGCCGATGTCGGCCTGGGTCTGGATCTGCACCACGCCGGGCAGGCGCAATTCCACCGGATCTTCCACCGTGATGAGCTTGCGCACGCCGTCGTTGATATGCGAGAGCGCGCTGTACAGCGTGGTGCTCTTGCCCGAGCCGGTGGGGCCCGTCACCAGCACCAGGCCGTTAGGCCATTGCAGCCAGTCCTGGAACTGGGCCATATGGTCCGGCTCCATGCCGATGCGGTGCATGCCGATGTCGCCACGTTCCTTGGGCAGCAGGCGCAGCACCAGCGATTCACCATGCACGGCCGGGATGGACGAGATGCGGATGTCCACCTCGCGCCCCGCCACGCGCGTGCCAATGCGGCCGTCCTGCGGCAGGCGGCGCTCGGCAATGTCCAGGCCGCCAATCAGCTTGACGCGCGAGGCGATGGCCGGATAGCGGTCCATGGGCATCGTCGAACGGGTGTGCAGCACACCGTCGATGCGAAAGCGCAGCGTGCATTCGCGTTCGCCCGGCTCCACATGGATGTCCGAGGCACGCGCCTCCAGCGCCTGCGCCAGCGTGTTGTTGACGAAGGCCACCACGGGGGCGTCCTCGGCCAGTTCACGCAGGGTGCGCGCGTCCAGGCTGCCGCTCTGACCCTGGGCATGCTGGCGCAGGCGCTGGGCCAGCGCCTCGGCATCGGCGGGCAGCAGCAGGCGCCAATGGTGGGCGGCGGCGAGCGGCTCCTCGGCCAGGGCCTCGCGCACATCGATGTCCAGCGGGTCGGTGCTGGCCACCTGCAGACCGGCCTCCGTCTCGGCCAGCAGCACCTGGCGGTCCAGCCACCAGCCGGCCGGCATGCGCAGGCGCTCCATGGTGGCGCGTGCGGCGGCCTCGTCGAACTCGGCCGGGGCCAGCAGGGGGCAGGCGAGTTGCTCGGCCAGGCAGGCGTAGAGGCTGCTGGTCGAGACCGCACCCAGGCGCACCAGCACCTCGCCGAGCTTGCCCCCCTTGCTGGCCTGCACCAGCAGGGCGTTCTCGATCTCGGCGGCCTTGACCAGGCCCTTGGCCTGCAGCAGTTCTCCGATCAGCATGGCAGAAGACGCTTTCTTCCGATCAATTGCCCGGAGGCGTGCGCGTGGCGGCGGGCGCGGGCAGCGCAGGCGGCGTCGCCACCGGTGCCGGCACCGCGGACGAGGCACCCCCGGCAGGCTGTGCCCAAGGCCCCAGCATGCTGCGGAAGGCGTTGGTCATGGTCTCGGCGTCGTGGCTGTCATTGAGGATGTAGGGCGTGATCAGCACCACCAGCTCGGTCTTGGAGTTGGTGGTGTTCTGGCTGCCGAACAACTGGCCCAGCAAGGGCAGGTCCTTCAGATAGGGCACGCCGGCATTGCCCTTGCCCGCATTGTTGGAGATCAGCCCGCCCATCATCACGGTGGCGCCATTGCGCAGGGTCAGCTTGGTTTCGAGCTTGCGGGTGCTGAAGGTGGGCGAGACGTTCACGCCGGTGTTGGTGGACTGCGCCGCGCTCACCTCCTGCTGCACCTCGAGGTCGATCTGGTCGCCCGAGTGGATCACCGGTTTGACCTTGAGGATCACGCCGGTGTTGCGGTACTGCACGGTCTGCAGCACGCCGGTCTGGCCCGGCAGGGTCACGGTGCCGGTGGTGGTCTGCTGGCTGGTGATGATGGGCACTTCCTGGCCCACCTGGATGGTCGCCTGTTCGCCATTGCGCGCCAGCACGCGCGGGCTGGAGAGAATCGTCGCCTGGTTGTTGGAGGCCAGCGCATTCAAGGCAGCATGCACGAGGCCCGCAGCATCCAGCACCTTCAGATTGAAGCCGCTGTTGCCGATGCCGGTACCACCGATGGTGCCACCGTTGACGTAGCGGCCATTGCCCACATCGCGGCTGAACAGCCACTCCACGCCCATCTGGTTCTTCTCGTCCACCGTCAGCTCGGCCACGGTGACCTCGATCAGCGCGCCCTTGGCAGGGCGATCCAGGGTCTGCAGCAGCGCCGCGATCTGCGAGTAGGAATCAGCGTCGACCTGAAAGATCAGCGTGTTGGTGGATTGGTCCACCACCACCGAGCTGGAGCCGCTGCTGCTGGCGGCGGCCTGCGCGTTGCCCGCGCCCGTTCCAGCCGGCGTGGCCGTGGCACTGCTGCGCAGGCGCGAGCCGGTCAGCAGCTGCTCCAGCGTCTTGGCCAGCACGTTGGCGTCCTTGTGCTTGACCGCATAGGTGAAGTAGTTGCGGCCGATGCCGCGCTCGTTGGGCCGGTCCAGCGTACGGGCCCAGCTGGTCACGTGATTGAGCACCTCGTCGTTGGCGGCGAACACATAGATCGCATTCGTGCCGGCCACCGGCAACAGCACCACCGGATAGCGAACGGTGCCTTGCTGACCCAATTGGCCGAGCGGCGCCACCGCATAGCCCTGGGTGGTCAGCACCTCGTTGAGGCGCTTGGCCAGATCGTCCGCCGACCAATAGGCGGGCGAGAGCGCCACGCTCTTGCGGCCGGCCATCAGGGGCTGGTCCAGCACGCGCAGGGCCTCCAGCGCGGCCTGCATATTGTCGGGTGTGCCGCTCAGCAGCAACGCATTGCGACTGCTGTCCTCCTGCACCGTGATGCGCGAACCGAACAGGGTCTTGAGCCAATTCACGACATCAGTCTGGCGTACCACGCTCAGCTCTACCAGTTGGAACACCGGCCGCAGCGGCAGCGGCGTGTCCGGCAGGGCCTCGCCACGGCGGATCTCAGGCAGATTGCCGAGCTGGGCGTTGTCGGGGAGTATGCGCACCAGGCCACCCACGTCGATGGCGGCAATGCCATAACTCTTCAGCAGCAGCTTGACGGCGTTGTCGAGCTGGGCGGCCGACTGGCTGGCCCCGGTACGGAAGGTCACCAGGTCCTTGCGGCCCTGCACCGCGGGGTCGATGTTGACGTTGCGCTTCAGGATCTCGGCATAGATCACCTGCACAAAGGTGGGCAGGGGCACTTGCTGCAGATTGATGGCGGCGACCTCCTCGCCACCGGCGCTGCCGTCGAGCTTAACCAAGGCATCGCGGCCTTCGCGTGTGCTGGCAAATTTGGAGGGCTTGCTGGCCGGTGGCGCGGGTAGCGGCGTGATGCTCAGCTCGCGCTTGTCGCTGGGGCTGGCCGCCTGGTTGGCATTGCTATCGGCCGAGGCGGGCATGGGCAGGCTGCCGGGCATCACCGGCGCCATCGGCCCCGAAGGGCCCAGGGCCTTGAGCTCGGCGCAGCCGGCCGCCACCAGCGCGGCGCTGAGCGCCAGCAGGCGCAGGACGACACGCTGCTTGGAAAAAAGCATCGGTTGATGATCTTCAATCACGTTGTTCGACTCCAAAGCGGTACAGCTTTTTTCCAATACGTATGCAGACCTGATTGCCGTCCACGGCTTCGATGACATGGCCGCTGGGCAGCTTCTCGCCCACCTTGAGACGCTGCGGCTGCTTGGTCGGGTCGTCGAACAGCACCAGGGCGCCGCCCACCTTGCCGGCGCCGAACACGCCGGCGAGTCGCCAGCGAAGGTTCTCGGGCGGCTTCTGCGCCGCCGCATCGGGCTTGGCCTCGGGCCCCCAGAGCGGCGAACTGGACACCAGCACCGCACGCGCCGTGGCATCGCCGGGCACGGGCAGGCTGGCCAGTTGCCAGACATCGCGGCGCGCCTGCACCAGCTCCGCCGGTGGCGTCTCGGGCGGTGCCGCAAACCAGCCCAGCAGCGCGGCGGCGGCGAACAGCATCAGCGCCTGGCGCGGCCCCAGATCATCGAGCGTCATGGCTTGCGCTCCTCGGCCTGGAACAGCACGCGCACTTCCAGTTCGGCACGCGCCGGCTGGGCCAGCGGCCGCAGGCGCAAGCTGTCCACCAGCATCAGCTTGGGCGAGCGGCCCAGCTCGGCCAGCAGGCCCATCAGGGCCAGGCGGTTGTTCATGTCCACCACCAGGCGCGCGCGCACCGCCGGCTGGCTGCGGGCCCGCTCACCCGCGCCCATGATGGAGAGCTCACGCACCGGCAGGCCCGATTTCTCGGCCCAGGCACGCAGCGTGTCCTGCAGCGCGGCCTCCACCAGACCCTGGCTGGAGCCGCTCCAGAGCATGCTGCGCGCGGCCTCCAGATGCTTGCGCGCGTCCTCGTCGCGCTGGGTCCAGATGGCACCGCCACTCTGCAGCGGGCGCAGCCGCTGCAGCTCGGCGCGCGCCTCGTCGGCCTCGCCGCGCCAGGCCGTGGCCTGGTCCTGAGCCAGCAGGGATAACCAGAGCCAGAAGATCGCCAGGATGGCCCATACGCCCCAGCGCAGGCGCGTGTTGGCGCGCCATTCGCTGCGCGCCTGCTGCAGGGCCTGCAACCAGGATGGCGCGCCGCTGCCATTGCCGGCTTGATCGTTGAGCACGACGCTCATGTTTTCTTCGCTCCGGGCTGTTTGGGCGCGGGCACTTGCACATCGATGCCCGGCGGGGGCGCGGGCATGTCGGCAGCGCCGCGGCTCAACCCGGCGTCGGCTCCCTGCTGCTGCTGGCGTGCCGGTGGCTGTGCCCCGGCGAGCTTCATTTCCAGGCTGATGCCGCTGCGCGCGCCACCACCACCGCCGTCCTTGACCTCGCTGATCTGGGTGAACCAGGCGCCTGACTCCAGCCCGGTGATGACCTGGGCACGCGAAACCTCGGCGGGCAGCTCCAGCACTACGCGCACCGTCAGCTGGTTGAGATCGAACTCCTTCACCGTGCTGCCCTTGGGCAGCAGGCGGCCCAATTCCTCCAGCACCTCCAGCGGCTGCGGCGCGCGCAGCTGTGCCAGCAGCGCCGCGCTCTGGTCGGCAGCGGCCAGGGCCTTATCGCGCGCGGCCAGCAAGGGGGTCACGTCTTGCCTGAGCTGGGCCACCGCCGACTGTGCCTGCTCGCGCGCCTGGTAGGCATCCCAGGCGGCACGCGCCGTCATGCTGCTGAACACCAGCAGCAACAGCGCCCCGGCGCCCACCAACAGGCGCTCCTGGCCGGCGGCAGCACGGCCCAGCTGTTCGGCCGGGCGCGGCTGGCGCAAGGGTCGCTGCCAGGGCAACGCCTGCACCTCCGGCGGGGCCACAGCGGCTTGGGACGAAGCCGGCGCACGGCTCTGGCGCGCAAAGGCCTGCCAGTCCGCCAGGCTGGGTACGGCGGCCCACCAGCGGCTGGCCAGCAGCACGCCGCCCTGCCAGCACTGGCCCTCCACACCCTCCATGCATTGCAGCAGGTGCAGTCCATCGGGCAGGGCCGCGTGACACAGGCTCTCGGGCCAGAGCAGCTCCGGCTTCAACTCGAACTTGGTGCCAGCGCTGCTCACCAGTTCGCGCGGCAGCGCATAGGCCTGAGCCTGCTCGCCATGCAGGTCCACCAGCACCAGGCTGTCGACAAAGGGCTGCCAGGCCAGCAACTGCGCCTGCAGCGCACCGACGCGGTCCGCCACCGGCAGGCCCGCCAGGCTGAAGGCGCGGTGCCGCAGCAGGCTGCGCGCCAGCAGCACCGGCGCACGCGCACTCGCCCCGGCAGGCCGGCTCAGGCCCTCACGGCGCAGGCTGGGCGAGCGCTCGGGGCTGGGCGACGGCCTGGCTTGGGACAGGAAATTTCGCAACGGGAATCGTGGCATCGGTGGGTGCGAGACGGTTGGACTGGCGGACCTCATGGATCAGCCAGGGCGCTGTGGCCCCCGTCGGAAGAATCAAAAGATTGTACTCAAGCGACTGCGGCATACCGGGGGCCCAGACCTGCAGGCGCAGGGCGTTGCTGGCATGGAACAGCAGGTTGTCGGCCGTGAACGGGATACCCGTGGCGGCGGTGGCCGCAGCGGCATCAGCAAATGGCGCGCGCTTTCGAAGAGTTTCAAACAATTCCCATTGCTGCCCCGAAACCTTGGGCCAGATACTCTTCAGCAAACCCAGCGGGGCAGTATTGGGGTTGAATAACTTGTCACGGCGCACGCCCAGCCAGGGCTCCAGGCGGGCACGCAGCTCGGCCGAGCGCTGCCACACCGGCATGCGACCCAGCTCGCCCACCGAGAGGATCCAGTCATTGCGCGGCCCGGGCAGGCCGGCGGCACGGTAGTCAGCCGCCTCGGCGCCGTTCAGGCGCTTCAGGCCGTCGGCATCGGCATAGTCCTCCAGCACGTCCAGCATGCTGGCGGCCTCCTGGGCCGAGGCGCCGGCATTGATGAGCAACTGCGGGAACTGCTCGCGGTCGGGTGCATTGAGCGAGAGCAGGCCACGCTCGTCCTGCAAGCGCAGCAGCGCGCCCTGCGCGGTCTGGTAGAGCCTGCCGTCCAGCGCCAAGGGCTGCTCGTCCATGAAGCCGGCCGAGGCCAGGCCCATCTGCCGGGTGCTAAGCCAGTACAGCGCCTGCGCCTTGGCGCTCTCGGCCTGCAGGCTGGCATCGGCATAGTGCTGCATGGTAAGCGCCTGGGCGCGCAGGCCGTCGATGCGCAGGGCAAAGCGCGCCGCCACGATGGCGATCACGGTGAGTGCCACGGTCACGAACAGCAGCACATAGCCGCCCTGCCCTCGGCCCGCCTGGCGCTGCAGCCTCATGGCAACTTCTCCACATCGATGCGCTGCCCCAGAGGCTCAGCCCGCGTCGCCGGGCGCGCCACCAGCAGCAGGCCCTGGCCCTCGCCCCGATCCAGCGCAATGGCTTGCGGCAGCGCGCTGGGCGGCAGGGCACCACCATTCAGGGCCGGCGGCCATTGGGCCAGCCAGGTGCCCGCAGGGTCCTGGTAGCGGAATGCGCCGCGGTCACCCGGCCATTGGGCCAGCACCGTTTCTTCCTGCGGCGGTGATAGGCCGTCCAGGCCAAAGCTCAGCAGCAATTCGGTCACACCGGCATCGGGCGAAAAGCGCAGGCGCAAACGCATGGGCTGTGGGCCCAGGGCCTGCGGCGCCGGCAACTGAGTGCTGAGCCCCGCAAGTTCGCGCGCCGCGCCGCGGAAGCGCTCCGGGCTGTCTTTGACGCCGGGCATCAGCCCCTCAAGCGCCTGCTGTACCCAGATCGCGTGCAGGCGCTCCACCTGGGCCTGCAATTGCGCGCCACCCAGGCGCTGCTCGATGCGGCCAATCTGGAACAGGCCTTCGGACAGCAGGCCGGCCACCATCGCCACGATCACCAGCGTGACCAGGGTCTCAAGCAGAGTCATGCCGGCCTGGCGGGCTTGCTTGTCGATGGGCTGGCTCATGGCGGATCTGCCCTGAATTGCGCCGCCCCCAGGACCTCGAGGCCGGCCTGCATCAGGGTGAACTCGGTGCGGGCAGCGGTGTGCTCATCCTTGGCGGTGACCGTCAGCTCGTACAGGCCGACACGCCAGCGCGTCTGCTCCATCGCCTGGGTGGGCACGCTGGCGCGCAAGGGCGCTACCAGCTTGGCGCGCCAGCTCACGCTGGTGGCGCCGAGGCGCCGCAAGCCTTCGGGCTCGGCATAAGGATTGACGCTGGCCAGCAGGCCTTGCGCGGTCAGTTGCAGGGCCACGCGAGCCTGCTCGGCCTCGATGCGAGCGGCCGCCTGCAGGTTCTGCGAAATCCAGGCGAACAGGGCCGCGCCCGTGCCGGCCAGAATCGCCAGTGCCACGATGGCCTCGAGCAAGCCAAAGCCCGCCACCGAAGTCGACCGGCGGCAGCGCGGCACGGTTCCGACGCCGGCCGTCAAGGCGTCACCCGCCCCGTCATCGGGGCGATGGTCCAGACCTGTTCGCGCCCTTCCTTTACGTCCCTTACGCGCACCGTGGAGGCGGCGGCAACGCCTGCCGCGCTGTAGCGCAGCGGCGCGGACAACTCGAGCTGCACCGTGGCTGGCAGATCGTTTTCCAACAAGCTGCGCAAGGCTGAAGCATCCAGTTCCAGCGGCTCGCCGGACTGAAAGGCGCGCATCGGCAAAGCGGCCAACTGGGCGCGCAACTCCTGCTGCCAGGCACGTTCGCGCGCCGCTGCGATCCAGCGTGAGGTCGAAGGCAGGATCAGTCCTGCCGTCATCGCCACGATGCTCAGCACCACCAGCAGTTCCAGCAGCGTGAAACCGCCGCCGTTGCGACTGCGACTATTGCGCGGCAGGCGGCAGTACACCGACATCGGCCGCATCGCCCTGGCCGCCGCGCTTGCCGTCGGCGCCCAGTGAATACAACGCAAAGGGCTGACCATCGGCGCCAGGTAGCGCGTATTGGTAAGGATGGCCCCAGGGGTCCTCAGGCACGGCGCCATCGAGGTAGGGACCACGCCAGCGCGCGGCCAGCGCCTGGTCGGCCGGCGCCTTGGCCAGCAACGTTAAGCCCTCTTCGGCCGTGGGATAGCGGCCGATGTCCAGATGCAGGCTCTCCACCGCGCCGCGCAGAGTCTTGGCCTGGGTGGACGCCGTGGTGACTTTCGACTGTTCGACCTTGGAGAACAGGCGTGGGCCTACCAAGCCAGCAAGCATGCCGATGATGACCAGCACGACCAGCATTTCGAGCAGGGTGAAACCGGCGGCGCGACTACGCCCGGAGGAGGGTTGGCGGATGACTGATGGAGCTTGCATGGTCTTGCGGAGTGACTTGTACAGCGGCCAAAGCTTGCCGCGGCCCGCATTGTAGGCATGAGTGCAAGCGCACCCTTGCGCTGTTTCGTACGAACAAAAGAAAAGGGGCGCCTTGCGGCGCCCCTTTCAGCCAAGCACCTTAGTGCTTAGTTCGTGCCCGGACGGAGCAGGGGGTACGAGATCAGCGAGTTGGTCTTGCCAGTCACTTGGTCGTAGTTCATCACGTTGTACACGCCAGAGATCGTGGTCGACGGAGCAACCACGTCCAGCTTCACAGCCAGGCGGGTAGCGCCAGCGGTGATCGAGGGGCAGATGTCCTTCGTGTTGATCACGAGCATCTTGCCAGCCTTGATCGTGTACGAAGCGGTACCCGAAGCGCAGGTGTTGCCATCTTCGGTGATCACCGAAGCTGCAACAGCTGCATCCGTGCCGTAGGTGCTCGTCAGGACCACACGCGACAGGTAGTCGGCGTGGATCGTGGCAAACGGAGCCTGCAGCGTCGTGCCGTCGTGCAGGATGGTGCCCAGAGTTTCCGAAGCGGTGTCGGCGGTCGTCGAAGCGCCGGCGGCAGTCACGTCATAAACCACGGTCACGGTCTGCTCAGGAACAGCGGTGTCACCGGTGACGGTGTAGCACACGTTCGCAGCGATAGCAGCGGCGTTGGTGGTGATGGTCGCGAGCGTGGAGTTGCCCGTTGCGAACACACCAGCGGTACCAACGGTAGCGCAGTTGTCGTTGCCGTCCAGGAAGACCGAGCCCTTGGCGCCGAAGTCACCAGTGACCTTGACCTTGGTGCCAGCGGCGATCAGGTCAGCATTGGTCACTGCCACGCCAGCGGCCGTGAAGGTCGTGTTGACCGTGTTGTCCAGCGAACCAATCTTGGCCGTCAGGGCAGCCGGAGCTGCCGGCGTAGCCGTCGTGCTGAACTTCTTGAACGCAGCCTCAACCGACGCGGTCTGGGTGTTCTTCGTCACGGCGAAATTCAGGGCATTGCCGAACTTAGCGATGGTCTCGTTGTAACCACCCAGCTTGGTAACGGGATCGTTAGCCACAGCCTTCTCGGCGGTCTCATACATCGCGTAGGTCAGAGTCACGGGGCTACCGGTGCTCGTAACCTTGACGCCAACGGTGTTCAAAGCGAACAGCCACTTGTCGGCTTGGTCGTAGTTCGTCTCGGCCGTCACTTGGAAAATGACATACGACTCAGTGGTAGCACCACCCTGAACCACAGCAACCAGAGGCGCCAGGGCAGCAGCAGCAGCGGTCTCAGCGTCAAGGCGAGCAGCCGTAACTGCGGTATTCCACTTGGCGTTGGTCAGGTCAAAGCGCACATAACGCGTAGCGCCGCTCGACACACCGAAGCCCAGCTTGCTAACAACAGCCAGGTTCGCGTCGGACAGGTTGGCGCCATCGGCAACCAGTTCCTTGGCGTACGTCACAGCATCAGCGGTCGAATCCGACAGCGTGATCGTGGCGAACGCACTACCTCCAACCAGCGCACCGATCGCCAGAGCGGTCGCCTTAAACACAAATTTTTTCATTCGGTGAACTCCACAAAGGTTATGGATAAAAAGACTCAAAATGATTCGCGAATCACACGTACCTAATTGCACGCTCGCGCATTCTAGAGCACGCCATCACAGCACTGTCAACGAATCAACGCATATTGCGGGTAAACACCTTGGCTTCTGAGTTCAGGCCCACAACACTGTGTGACGGCATATTAACGGCAGCGCAAGACCCGTCTTGAGGTAAGAAACAGCTTTGTTGTGCATGAGCGACAAGGCAGATCAAGAAAGCGTGATTCATTGGGCTGAAGCAAACGCGAGGATGGCTGGCTCAGGTGCTGAGCCAAGCAGCTACGCCCGCATGCATGTAGCGCATCGCTGCTTTATCTAGAGCACCGGCTGCCGCTGTTCAAGGAGGGATGCCCGGTGCGTGGTACTCAGGCACCAGCTGACGCAACAGCTCACGCGACTTGGCATCGTCCGCCAAAGGATCATTGGCGATCAAGGCCTGCAGCCACTCATCCACGCGCACACCTTCTTCCGACTGCTGCGGCGCCTGCTGCAGTCGCGCCACCGCCAACCTGGCGATGGGCGTGGGCAGCACGCTGTCGCGATCGGCCAGCAGTTCTTCATACAGCTTCTCGCCCGGCCGCAGGCCCGAGAACTCGATGCGCACCTCGTCCAGGCTGCGCCCCGAGAGCCGGATCATGTCCTTGGCCAGATCGACGATGCGCACCGGTTCGCCCATGTCCAGCACATAGACCTGGCCGGTCTCGCCGATGGCGGCGGCCTGCACCACCAGGCGGGCGGCCTCGGGGATGGTCATGAAGTAGCGCGTGATGTCGGGATGGGTGACGGTGACAGGCCCGCCCCTGGCGATCTGCTCCTTGAACTTCGGAATCACACTACCGCTGGAGCCCAGCACATTGCCGAAGCGCACCGCCATGAAGCGGGTGGCATGGCCCTGGCTCGCCGCGATTGACGCCATATGGCTGATGACCAGCTCGGCCGCACGCTTGGTGGCGCCCATCACATTGGTGGGGTTCACCGCCTTGTCGGTGCTGATGAGCACAAAGCGTTCGGCCCCCGCCTCGGCGGCAGCCTGGGCGGTATGCCAGGTACCCAGGGTGTTGTTGCGCAGCGCGGCCCAGGCGTTGTCCACCTCCATCAGCGGCACATGCTTGTAGGCGGCGGCGTGGAAGACGATCTGCGGCTTAAAGCGGGCAAAGGTCTGGCGCAGATGCGCGGCGTCCTTCACATCGCCCACCAGGCGCACCAGGGGCAGGTGCGGAAAGCGCTCGGTAAGTTCCTGCTCGATGGCATAGAGCGCGTACTCGCTCAGCTCGTAGAGCACCAGGCGCTGCGGGCCGAAGCGCGCCACCTGGCGGCACAGCTCGCTGCCGATGCTGCCGCCGGCGCCGGTGATCAGCACCACCTTGCCGCTCAAGGCCTCGCTGATGCCCGCCTCGTCGAGCTGCACCGGCTCGCGGCCCAGCAGGTCCTCGGGCTCGATATCGCGCAGTTGATCGAGCTTGCTGCCCGAATGCAGCTCGGCGATGGTGGGCACGGTCAGCACATGGCGGCCGGTGCGGCCGGCCAGATCCAGGGCGCGGCGGCGGCGCGAGGCTTCGGCCGAGGGCATGGCCACGATCAGGTCGGTGATGCCGTGCAGCTCGGAAAGTAGCAGGGCATCGTCCAGCGTACCCAGCACCGGCACGCCGCCCACGCGCAGCCCGCGCTTGGCGGGGTCGTCATCCAGCAGGCCCACCACCACCCAGCCCTGGTGCTGGATGCCGGCCAGCAGCAGGCGCGCGGCATCGCCGGCGCCCATTACCAGCGCGCGATGGGTTTCCTTGGCGCTGCCGCTGAGGCGGCCGCGCATATGCTCGTAAAGCATGCGGTAGCCCAGGCGCATCATCGCCAGGCCGATCAGGCTGAACATCGGGTGCAGGGCCAGCACGGCGCGCGGCACGGCCTTGAGCTCGG
>Ga0208635_100147_pt1 | contig 29046 bp, 21 predicted proteins | sample LakWasMe93_HOW11_2_FD_183915 | JGI IMG/M metagenome (GOLD analysis project Ga0208635, IMG submission 183915) | Freshwater sediment methanotrophic microbial communities from Lake Washington under simulated oxygen tension - Sediment Metagenome... | ecosystem: Environmental > Aquatic > Freshwater >...
GAACGGCTTCTTCTACATCACCCAACTCGCGATCACCGAGATGGAAAAACAAGGCAGCGGCCACGTCGTCAACATCACCACCAGCCTGGTCGACCACGCAATCGACGGCGTGCCATCGGTACTGGCTTCGCTGACCAAAGGTGGCTTGAACGCGGCGACCAAATCCCTGGCCATCGAATACGCCAAGCGCGGGATCCGGGTCAACGCGGTTTCCCCTGGCATCATCAAGACGCCAATGCACGGTGAAGAAACTCACGCAGCGCTGGGTGCTCTGCACCCGGTCGGGCACATGGGCGAGATCAGCGACATTGCGCAGGCGGTTGTGTATCTCGACAGCGCCAATTTTGTTACCGGCGAAATCCTGCATGTGGATGGTGGGCAGAGCGCGGGTCACTAAGACCGGCTTTTTCAGACTGCGGAAACAACAAAGCCCTCGTATTTCTACGAGGGCTTTGTTTTGTATGGTGCCGGCACCAGACGAACGGTATGTTTCGGCGGGGCTAGGTTTTTCGGGCGTCTGGAGTTCACTGGAAAATTCGGCGTACCCCAACTAGTAACTATAAATAAATCAGCTAGTTATGGCTTTTTATGGAATCGAACTCGGGATTTTTTAGAGGTCAGCACGTTGTCAATCTGCAAGTAATTCAGAGCCACATACGGAATGGTAAGCCTCCTGAATTCGAACGTTGTCGATCATCCCCTCCGTAGAGAATAGGCAGGAATCCACAGTCGATAGCCGCCGGTGACCATGATTCGTCCTTAGCAGACGAACCAAAGTCCCTAATCGCTATTACTGGACATTCATCAACGAATGAACTGACTTGGTCTGCCGTGCAGAAGCGCGGCTCATCCGCACGATTGCAATGAAAATTAATTTTAAAGTTGGAGTCAATGCACTCCATAATCAAAATAAATGGATCGTATGAACTCCATTTTTGAATTCCCTAATTAGTCCCACCCTTGTAACCTGCGCTCAGCAATTCGACGGAGCGCAACAATGCACGATCTCCCCAATATCAGCTCAACGCAGACTGTCGCCTGCCAGCTGACTCAAAACCTGAATGCCATTCTGAAAGTCGCCGGCCCAGTTCGCCTAGATGGCAAGGTAAGCCCTCTGCGTACCACCGAGATTCACAGAAGATCAAGCATTGCTCGAAGCACCATAAGGGCGCTGAAAAGCCCAACCCCGGGCTCTGCGCCTAATCCGGATCTGCGCACCTTGGCCGGTTTGGCAAAAGCTCTGGACCTTCCAGTTCCTTTCCTGCTCATGGGGACCGCTGAGTGGACCACGATCATCCAGGCAATCAACGGTATACGCGACCCACTCGCCGCCGCTGAAGAGTTGGTGGGCATTGACGGATACGCTCCTGCCAACCTGCTTGAAAAAATCCTCTCCAAATGCGGCATCCACCCTGACCGCCCCCCTTTCGGCGGCGTTGAGAACAAATCCGAACTTGCTCGATTGGTCGCCCGCAATGAATGGCGCCAGCGTAACTGCAGTGTGTTCAATGCCCTGATCGACAACAACGTGAGTGATCGGACTACCCAGGTATTGCTAGCGGCATTTGCAGCCTCCTACGTCAACACAATCACGCCTTACAACCCTGTAGAAGCGACTGGGAGCTGATCATGCAACTCATCAAAGACAACGACCTAGCTGACTTGCTGACCAACGCCGAGGCTGACGATCTGGGCATCCTTATCGACCTCATCACTGACAGTGGCAATGGGCGCTTCTCTCTCTCGTCCGAGGTGTGTTCCAAACTGACCTCTGCCAAGAACAGCAATAAAGTTGATCCAGAATGCCGCGCTCTCATTGTCGAGGAGCTCCGCCGCTTTGGCGGCAACTCCTTGGCGAACTTCCTCCGCGGCGGGGATGGCATTTCCTATAAGGAAATCGCTAGCGATGTCGCCAAGAGGGTAAAAGCCCCTCATAACGCTCAGCACGACTGCCTCACAATTGAAGCCGCCATAATTGCCAAGGTCATGGAAAAGTCCCTCGAAAAAATGACAGAGGCTGAGCGCACAACCTTCTTCGACTCAGTCGGCCAAACCTACATCCCAGGCTCCGGCCCCGCGGCAATTGCAGGCCTTCTTTCCCTAGTTTCATCGACTGGCATTTTGCAAATGTCCGCATACATCGCTAATGCCACTGCCAGCGCCATGATCGGGCGAGGCCTGGCTTACGGCGCATCTGCTTTCGCACCCAACACAGCCGCAGCGCTGGCCGGCCCTATTGGGTGGGCACTTGCTGCTATCTGGACTGCATACGACCTTTCGAGCCCGGCCTATCGCGTAACGGTTCCGTGCGTCATCCAGATCGCCTACATGCGACGCAAAACCCTTCAGAACCCCTGCATCCAATGCGGTGCCCACCTCCCTGCTGCAGCAAAATTCTGCAGTGAGTGTGGGCAACCTCAAGCTGAGAAACCCAAATTTCTGAAGGCAAATCGGTGAGTCCTAAGGAGACACACTTATGTTTGGCATCAACTTATCGCCTCTCCACTACCTCGCGGCAAGCGGAATTGCCTTTGCTGCAGGAATAGCCGCCACCATTGCGGTCCAGTGGTACGGACAGCAAATGTATGCCGAGGCCATGAAACAGGCCAAGGCCAACAACCACTAGATTTCCTGCTACCTGCAGCGCCAGCAATCTCGGCTCAACGACGACAGATAACGAGGATGTCGCCATGTCGTATAACCCCTATGCATTTCAGGTTTCCGAGCTCAATTCGCGGATACGCACCATTCAAGGTGACCAGCTTAAACTCGATGCGCAGTTGAGGGCTTATCAGGAGTTTGACCTAGAGGAACAACGTCAGCTCCTGCGCAAGACTCAAAGCAATCTGCAGACTGAGGAGATCGGGTTACTGATCGACCTCAAGGATCTTGATCAGATAAAAGCGGCCCATGATGCCGCGATACCTCAGGCTCAGGCCGGCTTCGATCCTCGATACTGGTTCTCCTCTCAGCGGGCCGTTGCGAAGCTGGTTCTTGCAGGATGCGCCGCCAAGCTAAGCGACATATCCAGCAAGGTAGATGCAAGGAAGGGCCGGATTCACAGCCTCACCGAAAGTGCTTCTGCCCTGGATTTCAGCATCAGCCAACACCTGACCACGGACATCCTTCTACTGCAGGCCAGGCTGAATACGAACGAGATCGAACTAAACGTTTTACAAGCGCAGCTCGGGCCATTGCAGGCCCAGGAAGCTGAAATCAACGACCTCATCGGCGCGCAAGTAAGCGGTCTTCGTGAGCTCGAAGCCAGACGCAGCAATCTGCTATCTGCCATTCGCACCGCTGAGGGCTTCGAAAGCGCCCTGGCAAGAGCTGCCAACAGCTACGAGCGAATGGAGATTCACAGAAAGTGCGAGACTGCTTTGGGTAACGGAAAGCCGGGAGTGGTGATCAGCCAATCAAAGGGTGAACTGCGTGGCGTAGAAGCCAATATGGAAAAACTCAAAAGAGCCATTGAGCTTGCCGTTTCCAGGGCGTCCGCTGAAATCAAGGCTCTCGTTCTGGATGGGAACAACCTCTGCAACGCCCAGAATAAAGAGTTCATTGGGCTGCGAGGCCTCTTAGCTGTGGTTCCACTGATGCTCAAAAAGTACAGGGTTACCTTGATCTTTGATCCCGGCATTCGCACAAAGCTAAAGACTACTGCTACTCAGCTCCAAGCTCTTTTCCCTGGCGCAGAAGTGCACGTAATGAAAAGCAAGGTCGCTGCCGATGAGACCATCCTCAACGCAGCTCAATTCGACCCTCAGACCTACATCGTCAGCAGGGACGGTTTTAAAGACTTCCCACACCTGAATGCTGTTAAACAGCAAAGAGTTCTCGGCTTTACGGTGCTCAACAACACGATCAGCATCGAAAGCCTGAACATCCATGCACCACTGAAAGACGAAATCCTAAAGGGAGCTTGAAATGAAAATTCTCGCGATCAAAGGCCGCGTGGTAATTAAAGGCAAACTGAGCTGGTACTCCTGCGAATGGTGCGGTGATCAGCACCGAGGCTCGCCTTGCGACACCTGCTCGATGCCCCCGTGCCGTTGTCTCTGCTGATCTGGCGCGGCACCAGTAGCGGGGGGATATCCCCCGCTCCACCAATCCCTTATACGCAGTTCGGGCTTCTGGGTTTATCAGCTGGTTTAGGCCGGCCTAGAAGTGCACTGCATGCATTGATAGCACAATGACATGCAGCTATATTCCGATCTGTTCCCTCTCCTCCCCCAGCATAAAGGTTTGTTATGGAAGAGCTCAGCCGCGCCAATTTTGGAGCGACGATTTATCAAGCCGCTAAATCCCAGAATGTCTCCCTGGATAAGATTGCAAAAGCTATTGGTTGCTCCAACAAAACGATAGAGCGTTTAACCACCGCAAGATCCCACCCTACGGATGAAATGCTCAAGCAAGGGGGCATCCTGCTCGCACTCGGCTATGAGCGTTACGCAAAGCTTTCCGATGCGGAGAAGGAGAAAATCTCTGAAGGTATAGGTGCAGTTGGTGGCGGCGTTCTTGGCTTAGGCTCGGTAACTGCAGTTGTTAGCAGCCTGGGCGTAGCAGGTCTGTCTGCAGCGGGTGTAACGTCCGGTCTTGCAGCTCTCGGTGCATTGGTTGGAGGTGGTATGGCAGCAGGTATCACCGTTGCCGCTGCCATTCCTGTCGCAGCAGCTGTCGCGGGCTACGGGGCGATCAAAGGGGTAAAAGCTGCCGTAGAGCATTTCGGCTCTAAGCAGGAGGCCCTTGACCCCAAATGGGAGCACCCGATCGGTTAGCTGGTAACTGGAGAGTAAAACTCGTCCTTGAGCTGGTCCTCATAACAGCTTGCCCGCGCGCTCGATGGGCGCGCAATGTGCTGGCAACGAGACTCGACGGGGAGCTAATGGCCGCTTTCTGCCTTTCGCGAAGGGCAGCAAACGGCTGTGTTTTCGGACCTTCGTTTAGCGGTTGAACTGCCAGGGTTTTCCTAAGCGATGAGTGAGTTATTCCTCTCGAAGCCAAACCTTCGAAACCATCCCCACGTCATCCCGCCAAGAATGTTGAGTGTTATCAGAGATCAAGGCCCCTGCGACCTGTGAGGGGGGGCCACTAACGCGGGACTGACGACTCCTTACGACCGGGAGCTTGGGCATCTCATGATCTGGTCTCCTGAACACTTCCGAAGAAGTGGGCGGGTGGAGGCTGCACTGGCTGACGAGACCGGCGCCGCGAGATCCTGAGTCGGGTGAAGGCAGTGATGCGATGACCGGGGCATGCCTGACTGTCAGTCAGGTGAAGTCCATTCCGTGGGCTGCGGCACCATCATCTGCATCGCTGTTGCTGGTGACTTTTCGGTGTTTGTCACGCCGATTGTCACGAGGGGGAATGCCGCAATGCCTTGTACGAGTTTGGCTGCAGCAGCGGTAGGAGCGCCCGTCTCTTTCCGGAAGAAAGAGACGGGCGCAGGTTGGCGCAAGGAAATGGCCAAGCGGATAGGTTGCTGCAGGGCAGCGATGAAAGGGGAAGAGTTGCCGCAGTGGGCACACTGGTAAAAGTAGGGATCCATCACATCGCTGTGACCATGCGAGCCGCCGGACGCTAATCGCACTTTGGGAGAACCACCACGGTGTGGCGTAGCCTTAAAGGTTCTGGCTACCTGGGGTTGCTGTCGACGACAGCGCTTTGCCCGATCTTTTCTACGCCTGTGGATAATTCGGGTCAAGACTCCAATTTTCGGGGGTACTGCGGCTGTGGATGAAATTATCCACCGGCGGAAATCCGTGGTTTTCCACAGACAGTTGCGTGGGCTTTAGATTTTTAATTGAGGTCTATCCAAACAGGGCGGCTTTGCAGCTCTGTTTAGATGGACCCGCGTGGACAAGCGGATCACTGAGAGATGGAGACCGAGCGCTTACTCGGTTGCGCCACGTTTTGCTTTTAGACGAGTGACGTTCGCGCCGATTTGGTTCGCGAGCTAGTGAGGACTAACATGCTTTTTCCGGCAGCTCCGCAGATAATTCTTTCACTAGTTCAAGATCAGCCCGCACCCTAACTCCCCTCAATCAAAGCCCGCTCTTCCAGCCAAATCTCTTGAACAAATTGATCCGTAATCGCATAAATCCCATGCCCGCGCCGCATGATGATGTTTTCCGCTACCAGCGCGATGACCACCGGCTGAATCTCTTCAACCCGCACCTCTCGCCCCACCGACTTTGAATATTCAGCCGCTGCGTCAATGGAGAAAATCCCCCGTGCATCGCCTTCCGTAGACGCGATCTTGTTGAAAATGGCTTGAGCCAGGCTACCCAGTTGCTCGACTTTTTCCAGCTCAATACTCGCCGCCGCCGAGCGTAAGGTGCTGGCAATTACGGGTAGGAAGAGATCGGGCTCACCCTCTTGCTGCAAAAGCTGGCGTAGAGCCTTGAGCATTTCCTCAGGTCGATTTCCCAAGGTATTGAACGCTTCGATAGCGGCTTCGAGGGACGGTAGTTTTTCCTTCTTCACTGTCATTGCAAGCCGGTTGAGCAGGAACTCAACGTAGTCACCCTTCAGCAACGGGTAGGCTGCTGACGTGGCGCCGGAAAATGCGTGGTTGCGTTTGGCGGTCAGTTCGCTGACTTGCGCCCTGTGGGAGCCGGTTCCGATAAACAGGAAGTAGCCTGGCGTATTCGGGCGAGGGTTGATTGCATCGCGGGCGGCCTTGAGTGCCAGGAGCAGCCGATTGCCGTCGTCGGAGGAAATGGCGTGCTGCACTTCGTCGATGATCAGCACCAAATCGGTCTTCGCTTGATCGACGACCTCTGTAAGTGCTTGCGCCAGTGTCGGGCCGTCGGCGTTGCCAATGCTGTCGAGTTTGAACCCGAATTTGAATCCGGCAGCGCCTACTTCAACATTGCTGACGCGCTTGAGTATTTCCAAGGCAGAGGAACCCGGCGTTTGCAGATCTTTCAGGGTTTTATAGATGGCGTTGTGCACGAGCGTTGCCGGGTTGGCCAGCGTGTCGCTCCATAGGTCGACGTAGATGACCAGAGCACCCGCTTCTTCGAGAGCTGGGATGAGGTCATTCCTCAGAAATGTCGTTTTTCCTGTACGGCGCAGGCCAGACAGAAATAAACCTGAGCGCAGACCTTCATCGAGCACACCTGGATTGAGAAGCTGGTTTGCCATTGATTCAGCCAGTTCAGGGCGCTGAAATATGCTGCTCATGCAATTACCCCTTTTTATGGTTCCGCAATAATTATTGCTGATTCATAATTTAGCATAAAGATTGAAAAATGAGCCTTTGGTACAAGAGCCGCGCTTTTGAGGGTTTTGTAGGGGGGGAGAGCGACGAGTCGGTCGAAGTGGGGGGAGATGAGAGGTGTTATTTCTACTGAGGGCGAGGTGTTGCCAAAAATACAAATACCCCAGAAACAACGAAGCCCTCGTATTTCTACGAGGGCTTCGTTTTGTATGGTGCCGGCACCAGGAGTCGAACCCTGGAACTACTGATTACAAGTGGCTTGCTCTCGTGTTTTTTCTAGTTTCATCAGGTTGCACGAATTAACTAGATACCCAGCAATAGTAAGGGTTTCAGCCAATCTCTTGTCTGTTTGCGTTTCAGCGGATACTGTTAAAGCACGCCTCTCAATGGGGAGCATAACGGGGAGCAACGGGGAGCGGATTATGGCCAGCCTCAAGAGCAGAGATGACAAGCGCATCACCGATATGCAAGTGCGCAACCTGAAAGGAAAAATTTCGGAGCCGGCAGACAAGGACCAGAAGCGCGGATTTGGCACCCTGCTGTTTGAGCGGCGTCCTTCTGGGGTCGTTGAGGCGTATTTTCGTCAGCGTGTTGGTGGTGCTGAAGTCTGGATGAAGCTGGGTGTCTACAAAGGAGACTCACGCTCGGCAGGATTTACTGTGGCCGAACTGCGTAGTAAAGCAAACCATTATGCAGCGATTGCTGCCAAACATGGCGACGTCAAAGCCTATCTTGCCTTGCAGGAAGCTTCCGCCGAAGCCGAGCGTGCAAAGCACCAGCGTCTCGCCGAGATTGCGGCCGCGCGCGGCAGTTTTGCCGATCTATTCGTTGATTACATTGATTCACGTCGTAACAAGGCCACGCCTGGTGTCGTCAAGGAGCTAGGTAGGCTGTTCAAGACGAATATGGCAAACCCGCATCCGAGTATCATGCAGATGAAGGCGCGCGATATTCGCCCCGATCACATTCTCGCCATTCTAAATCCGATTTGGGAGCGCGGTTCTAAGGTGCAAGCCGAACGTATGCGCTCATTTTTGGTGTCTGCGTTCAATTATGGGCTGACTATCGAGAGCGTCGTAGGTCGCGCCAATGCCAAGGTCTACGGTCTGGAGCTGAATCCGGCCGCAGTTGTTCGAGTAGAAAAGACATCGGCACCTGTTACTCGTGCGCTGTCGGATGCCGAGTTGTGCCAGTTCTGGGAAACCATCGAAAGTACCAAAGGTGTCGGCCCTGTCATGGCGATTCTTTTCAAGTTCATCATTGCGACGGGCGGCCAGCGAATCCAGAACATCATCGAAACCACTTGGGATGATTACGACCTGAAAGCTGGAACGGTTCGTCTGATTCATCGCAAGGGCAGAGGTGGTCAGGCAATGAGTCGCCCGCATCTGGTGCCGCTTACTGCACGCGCCATTGAGCTGATAAGTCGCGTTAAAGAGATTAACGGCGACCACGCTTGGCCTTGGACAACCCACGGTGAGCAGCCGTTTGTTATCAGTAGTCCAACCCATGCAATTGCCGATTGGGTTAATTCATATCATGCAGTAATCGATGGCGTGAAGGTTCCCAGCTTCTCCCCGAGAGATTTGCGTCGCACCTGTAGTCAGTTGATGCAGAGGCATGGTGTTCTTGACGTCGACTCAGACCTGTTGCAGAGCCATGGTCAGACCGGATTGGTTGGGCTGCATTATCGGAACAATCCTAAGGCATATCTGCCGGAGAAATGGCGTGCCGCCAAGCTGTTTGAGAAGGCGCTGGCGGAGGCGTTGGGAGAGGTGAATGGGTTATGTTATAGCTTAAATAGTAATGACGAAACGGGAGCTCAATAGCAAATTGGCAACTAATCGAACAAAAATTCTACAGAAGGTCCTCGCTGGGCGAGGAGGCATGACCGCTGGACCTGATGAATAGTGGATATTCCAGCATGCAACTCCGAAGGTATTAAGTGTTTTGGCTGGCTTCAATTTCAATAACTAAGGTTATCAATCAATAACTAAGGTTATCAATCAATAACTAAGGTTATCAATCAATAACTAAGGTTATTAATCAATAACTAAGGTTATTAATAAATAACTAAGGTTATTAATAAATAACTAATGTTATTGATGTCATGCTGTTGGTGAAATGAAAACTGTAAGTAAATGTTTCTTGGGTGGAGGTGTCGTCCAAGGCCTGTTGGTATTCAATGAAACGTACTGGAAAGGGTTGGCCTCAAACTCCGGTAGTGAAACGAGGGCGATTTTATCCGGAACTTTTTAAAAGTCCCTGCACGCTGAAAAAAACGCACTTGCGCTTAGTGCGACGTCCTTGAACAATGGCTACCACTGGCTAGGTATATATGGCTGCTGTAAGCGCCTTGGTGGGGGTTCAGTCACACTGCGGTGCCGCGATTCAGCCCTGAAGTAGGCAGGATGCCGATATTGAAAAACCCCAGTGTTGGCGCACTGGGGTTTCAATCGGGAAGGTGCATTAACACCTCTGCATACCTGTCAGCCAGTACACAACCCGAGGGATGAAGCGTTTAGACGGGCTTCAATGTCAATAACAATTGTTATTGACGGAACACAGTATTAAGCCAGCTTCAGTCTGCGTCAATCGCAGATTTTCATAAACTGATCAGCGACTTGTTCGCCGGTACGTGAGGCTTGATATTGCCCCTCGGTTTTTCAACTTCAGTTGGAGAACCAACATATGGCCCAGAACGCCAACCGCAACACCGACGTACCAAACCTGCCTATTCCTGGTGCACGCGGCACTGCCGCGCAGTTTTGCACCAAATACCAAATCAGCCGTACCACCTTCTGGCGCTGGTCGAAGGTGCCGGGTTTTCCCCAGCCTATGCGCTTTGGCCGCTTGGTTCGCTGGGATGCCGAAGCCGTTGATGCCTTCCTGACTCAAGCGGAGGCGTAACCCATGACGAACTGCCAACCCTGCAAAGCTGTGGGGACGCCGAAGGCTTGTCCAAATTTGGCCTACCGCTACCTGTTCAACATTGCACCGATTGGCGCGGAGTTTGTGCTACAGATCGCCTTGGGGGTACTGCAATGGACAGCGTGAGCCTGTTTCGTGACGCCTTGCAAACCGTCTATGGGCCACTTGATTGGCTACCGATACCAGACGGCGACATCCACCGCTTCCACGTGCCAGGCGACAAGCCTGGTACCCGAAACGGCTGGTATGTGCTGTTTTTGGACGGCATCCCCTGCGGCATGTTCGGGAGCTGGAAAGCAGGCGGCTCGCAGGTCTGGCACAGCCGCAAGTCTACCGATCACCTAGAGGCGCAAGTAGTCGCCCTACGCATCGAGCAGGCCCGACACCAGCGGGCAGCTAAGCAGCACCAGGGCCAGCAAGCTGCCGCCGAACATGCCAACCGGATGTGGCGCAACGCCCGCAGTGCTGATCCGGAGCACCCCTATCTAGTGGCAAAAGGGGGGCGTTCTTATGCCCTGCGTCAGGCTGATGACGTGTTGCTGGTGCCGCTGACCCGTGACGACCAACTGGTAAACCTGCAACGCATCTACCCGAACGGCGCCAAGCGCTTTCTGTTCGGCGGCATGATCAAGGGTTGCTGTTCACTTATCGGCACGATTCAGCCAGGGCAGCCGCTGTACATCTGCGAGGGCTGGGCGACCGGTGCAACGCTCCACGCCGCAACGGGCGCCACCGTGGCCTGCGCCATGTTTGCGGACAACCTGCTGGAAGTCGGCCAGCGCCTCCAGCGCCAGCACCCAGACGCCGTGTTGATCGTAGCCGGCGACGACGACCGCATGACCGAAGGCAACCCCGGGCGCACTGCTGCCAACAAGGCGGCCACCACCTTGGGCTGCGGATTGATCTTTCCGCCCTGGTGCGGCAGTGAGCCGCTGACCCTTTCTGACTTCAACGACCTGCGCCAATGGCAGGAGGCCAACCAATGACCCTGACAGATGAAAGTAATCTGGCCTTCGATTTTTCCGAGGGAACCGGGCGAACCGGAGGAACCGCCAGAAATGATGGGGCTTCCAGCGGTTCCCTCAGCGAAAAGGCAGAGGGAGCCAAGGGAACCGCGCTGGTGCCGGAGGCCAAGCACCCGGAGATCGAGCGCCCGGCCTTTCGCGTCTATGACCATCCAGTCAAGGCCCTGTGCGGCACCTACTCGGCAGGCGTGTGGTGGCATGGCGTCAAGGAGGAAAAGGGCAAGCCGGTAAACTATGACAAGCGCGTCTGTTCGCCGCTGCATGTCGAGGCTGTCACCTCAAGCGACGGGGGCGACTTCGGGCGCCTGCTGCGTTTTCGCAACACTCTGGGCGACTGGCGCGAATGGGCCATGCCCATGCAATTGCTCAAGGGCAGTGGCGAGGATATGCGCGGCGAGTTGCTGAACATGGGTGTGGAAATCGGCCCCGACGCTTTCAAACTGCTGAACCATTACATACAGAGCCAACACCCCAAGCGCCGTGTCATTGCGGCCACGGCCACCGGTTGGCATTCGCCTGCCCTGTTCATAATGCCCCGGCAGAACATCGGCAAGGGCGAGGCCATCTATCAGAGCGAGGCGGCGAACTTCGACGACTTCCGCCAGGCCGGCACTCTAGGGGGCTGGCAAACCGAGATCGGCACACGCTGCGCCGGTAATCCGCTGCTGATGTTGGCTGTCTGCGTGGCCTTGGCCGGGACGTTGCTGTATCACTTGCAGCGCCAGGGTGGCGGCTTCCATATCGTCGGGGACAGCTCCACCGGCAAGAGCAGCGCCATTCAGGCCGCCGCCTCGGTCTGGGGTCATGGCGAACAGTTCAAGCGTACCTGGCGCGCCACCGGCAACGGCCTGGAGGGGATTGCTGCCCAGCGTAATGACACATTGTTGGCCCTGGACGAGATAGGCGAGGCCGACCCGCGTGAAATTGGCGCCGTGATCTATTCCCTGGCCAACGGCACCGGCAAGGCCAGAGCCGGGCGTACTGGAGCCGCACGGGCGACCCGGCGTTGGCGGGTAATCCTATTGTCGTCTGGCGAGCTAGGGCTGTCCGCGCACATGGCCGAGGGCGGAAAGCGCAGCCGAGCCGGGCAGGAAATCCGCCTGCTGGACATACCGGCTCGTCGCACTTTTGGCGCCTGGGATGAGCTGCATGGGCTGCCGGGTGGACGGGAGTTTTCCGACGCCATTCAGCGCGCCAGCGTGACCCATTACGGGCATATCGGCCCGGCCTTTATCCACAAACTGCTAGAGTGCGGCGAGGCCGACGACCTGCCCGCAGTGCTCGCCAAGCTGTGCGAGTCATACCCCAGCGGCAGTGGTCAGGAAAGCCGCGCGGCTGAGCGGTTTGCCATTGTCGCTATGGCGGGAGAGCTGGCCATTGAGTGGGGTTTACTGCCGGTCCCCGCGGGTGCTGCCCGCGACGCCATGCTGATGCTGTTTGATGCTTGGCGAAGCAGCCGGGGGCAAGGCCAGGGCGAGGACGCGACAATCCGAGCCAGCTTGTGCGACTTCATCTCTCGCCACGGCGATGCGCTGTTCTCTGAGCTGGGCGGGGACGCCATAGTCAGAGATCGCGCCGGCTGGTGGAAAAATGAAGGGGAGCGCCGCGTCTGGCTGTTTACCCCCGAAGGTCTGCGCCGAGCGGTGCCTGGCTTCGACGTGACGCGCATCCTGGACGCCGTGGACTCTGCCGGGTGGATCACCGAACACAACGCCGGCAAGCGTGCCAAACGGGTAAAGGTGGATGGGCGCAATCCATCGCTGTATCACCTCGCCCCACTGGAGGTGTGACATGGGTCGGCTCTTGGACTTAGCCAACCGCTTGGCCGGGGCAGCAGTTCACTCGGTTCCCTCACTGAAATTTCAAAGGGAACGGCTACAACCCGCGCCAGTACTGGAGGTTCCCCGGGTTCCCTCGGCTCCCCCAGAAAAACACAAAGTCGAGAAGCCAGTGCAACCCGGCGCGAACGACCACCCAGCGCCGAAGCCGCCCAAAGTAGAGGCCAGTCGATGGCTTGGTCATGTTGCTCGCCTGCTGGAATGCTCGCCGGCATATCTGCTGGGGTTGGGGTTTCTGACTGCGTATGACCTGGCCGAGCAGTGCGGCACACCCCCATGCTTTGCCGCCCGCCTGATCCGCAGTCATCCGGCATGGTCGCCACCAGCGCCAATGGCTGACCCAACAATCGAGCAGCATGACGCCGGGGAGCCGAAGCACATCTACCACAGCGCCGCCATGGCATCGCCTGAATGGCGCGAGGCCCGTGACCAGTACCATCGCCACTTGTTCTCCTGCCGCACCTGCTATGCGCCGGTAGACCGTTACTGTGTAATAGGTGTTGAGTTGCGCCAGCGGTATAACCAGACGCCAATGGAGCCAAGACCATGACCCAGAATATCGTAATCACCCAGGCCGCTATCGCATCCCCCTCTAATCGCGTTGAGTACGTTTTGACGGGCGGAGAACGGCCAAAAGCGGTCAGTTGCGACCGGAAGAAGGCGCTTAGCATCCAACCCAAAATGGTTACCAGCAGTAAACGTACCCAAATGTGTTTGTACTCATAGTAGTGGGGGTGCCCTTGGACGAATTTCGCCATAACGAAGACGGTAATCAGGGACTTGCATCGGCGGCCTGCCCCCCCCCAACGGTAATATTCGTGAAAGAATAATATGCAGGATGGGAGAGTAGATTTATGGAAATGGGTGTGCCACCTCATCAATCCGTCGGAATAACGAACGGTCCATATTTTCGTACATAGCATCAACGGATGTGGTTAGAGATATCAATTTCAAAGCAGACAACGGTCGCGGATTCTTAGCGGGAAGCGCAGCCGTTACATTGTCAACTACAACAGCACGAATTGAAGTAATACCGTTTTGTATGCAGTAGAAAAATCTTGCATGTCCGTCAATGAGTACGAGCTTATCACCGACCCTTTCCAGGACCGGAGGAGTAACTATGGTGGTTTTTCCGCTAGGAAGGCATACTTGGACTAACTCAAATAGATCGAATCCGCTATGCTTTAGAGCGGAAATGTGGTGCTTGACTTGAAGTAGTTTATATTCTTTAACGGACTCGTTAAGGATCATTATATTATCCGAGACTTCTATATCAGCAAGACGGAATTTTGCGCTGGAGTAATGCGGAATTTTTTTTAACAAATCAAATAGTATTACATCCGCACAAGCTGCATAGGGAAGTGGTTGACTTATCGCTTGAATCTTTTCCTGTAATTGTAAAAGCGTTTGCCGTAGTAATGCCAATACGGCGGGATCGCTGTCATCTGTGTACAGCTTAATCCGCTCACTTAAATAATTATTTCTCGTTGCATAGCCATCTTTATCAAAATTACTAAGCAATGCGCTCGCTTTATCGAGAGTCGAGTCAAATACGAAGCCGTCAAATATAACAATGCCGTCACTATCTATAATTTCCGCGCCCAACTCACGCAAGAGCCACCTTCGTCTTTCTTCTTTAATGTCACCAGCGGCGGAGGGTGCCACTAGTAATATTTTCACTCCTCTGCGCGCTAAAGCGAGCACAGTAGGAAATACAAAATCGAGCCAGTATGTCGAAGCCCCAACCGCTAAGAAATTTTCTGTGCACCCCTGAAGCTCTTGCACTAGCAAAAGCATTTTTTCATCAAACCCCTGATAAGGAAGCGATGCATGGCTTTTGCGAACGATGAGTCTCTCTGTTGCGATGAATTTTCTTACAGCGTCACGTCCAGCTTCGTGCAACTGTTGTTTCTCCTCCGTTCCTACGTCGTTGAAATCCGTTGAACGTATAGACCCCGTTGATATCAATACCTGATAAATGTTTGGCTGAAGACTAAGCTGAATATTTGCTGCACCATCTATCGCTGCGTTTGAAAGTCGCTCAGCAAACTCTTGGAGCCCTTTAATTGGATTATTATTTTTTGGCTGTTCCAGTAAGCGGAAAGCCAGAATTCGAGAAAGTACGCTGCGACCCCTTCCTGCCTCAAGAAGTGCAGTAAATACAAATGAAGGTAAGTTGCTAACAGCACCGCCATCTACCAGTACGGAGCTTTGATGGCTAACAGCCTGATAGAAAAATGGAATAGTACACGAACATCGCACCGCGGCTGCAACGCTGTCTTCTGGAGTCGTCTCGCAAGACCAAACCTTCGGTTCTCCAGCGGCGAGGTCAGTGGCAACAACGTGGAGCGGTATTGATAGTTCGGAAAAACGAACGGGGCCTTGAGGTCCCCCTATCTTGTTTCCGCGAACCAGTTTTTTCAGATGAGCTTCTAACCAGTCCTGCAACGGATGAGAACTATAAAGCCCGGAATACAATACTACATCCACGAAGCGTCTAGGCTTCCCCCAAGTTAAACTTCTAAGAGCTTTCTGCCAACTGGGGACTGGAACAAATACTGAGTCTTGCGGTTGAATTACACCCAAAAAATCAGAAAAATTGAGTTCCTTCAACTCTTCACTAATATATTCATGAGAAGCGCCAGCGGCAATAAGCGCCGCAACTATTGATCCCGCAGAGGTTCCGGCTACTCGTCCAAATACTATACCTGCTTGTTTCGCTGCCGCATGGGCGCCGGCATGGGCAGCCGCACGAACACCGCCTCCCTCGAAAACTCCCCAGCAGTGTGAAAAATAACTTGTTGTAACATTCTCATTGTCACTCAATTCATTTTCCTTCCGTGGTGATATCAGAAAGTAATTGCAGGGCAGCGGAAACTAGTAAGGCGGGGCAGTAGCTACGAATACCGGCTTTCACTATTTCTCGGGAGTCTACCGACTCCACGACGATCTGCACAAATGATCGTACTGCGGGGGATGGGGTCAGTTCAAGTCGCACCGCTAGAATGATTGCGCGGGCGGCCTGTATCAAAGGTTGCGCGACTTCATCGGCTGCAAAGTCAAGATGACTAGCTTTAATCGCGTTTATCGCTCCACAATCAATGATCTCGGGCTGGTTAAAAAACTGAACAGGCTTAAAGGCAATGGCATTTACAGTATAATCTGCAGTAAGTGGCAACTGTTCGAACGTTACTGGCAGATGATTGCGACGAATCAAGTATGTATCTGCAAGATTCCAAGCATCAAGATGAATGGTTTGGGCCTGCACACCAAAGCCACCAAACGGATTGACGACAGCATCCTTAGGTAAACTCTTCACAACCGACACGGAGCCGTCTACTACAAAGTCTATATCTCGAGATTCGATGTTCCTTCCATGAGTCAACTCTATCACTCGATCGCGAGCCCACCCACCAAATACAACTGCTTTCAAATTCAGCGACCGCATTTTCAACAACCACGCTGCTAATTGTTGATCAACAGCAATTAACGCATCTAAGGAGCGCTGTAGATATTCCTGCGCAGACTCCCTGAATGGCGGCATTGCGGATACTAAAGAGGGGTGGTTACGATCAGGGGGTAGTCGGTAAACCTCAATCGAGGAGCTGACGTCTTTACGTTCCATTCAACGTTGCCTTTTTCTTAGGTCGAATTTTTGCCTGCTCGCGACCGTATCTTGACAGAAAATTTAAATCAATCCCTCTCCTATAATCGGTCGCGTGTTAACAGGCTCGGCAGAATAAGCAAAAACAAATCTTTAGTGATAGGCAATGACGATCCCTCACGGAGTTTTTGGTAAATAATCAAACGGCGTCCATGCCTACTACCCCTGAGTAAGCAAAATTTGTGACGAAGAGGATGCTTTTAGCTGACCTTTGCCATTGCTGACTGGCCGCTATGGTTCGTTCTGCCTGTCGCAACCGGCCGAAATCGACCCTTTGGGGACGTTCCGGAGGTCTGTTCCGGATGCACACCCCCAGGTTTTGACTGCAGGCGCGGTGGCTTCGGCACCACCTCGGCAGTACACTTTGTCGGTGCAACACAGTTGTGCTGAACTAGCAATCGGGCACCTATGACGCGCTTCAAGCCCGCCATAAGGTTGCGAGGAGCCTGCACCCCCTACTTCTCGCCGACAGATACGGCATAGCTACAAGCATTCGGAAGCTAATGGCCCCATCTAAGAACACATCGAAACCGAAAGCGCCTCGTGGCGGCAGCGAGAAACGCGCGTCCGCGACGCTGCGGTCGACGAGCGGCGCCGGGTTCGAGTTCGAGGACCTGATAAGCGCCTGGCAGTTGGTGAAGTCCCTGTCAGGTGAGCAGGCACCGGGTATCGGCGGCGTGATCACGCAGGTCCAAGCCCAAGTCTCGACCTTGGGGTGGCGTATCGACGACCTGCTGCTGACGGCCCAGGCAACCACCGCGCCTCGGCAGCTTGCGATCTCGGTGAAGGGCAATTTGCAGGTAACCGCGGCCGGCCTCCCCGCTGACTTCGTGACGTGCGCATGGGAACAGTGGCGTGACCCGCAGGGGCCGTTCAACCGCGCGGCCGACGGGCTGGCCTTGGTCACGCTCGGCACCCATCAGGTGTTCGACCCAGCGTGGCGCGAAGTGAAGAGCGCGTGCAGCGGCACGGATACCGCGCTCGCTATGAGCCGCATCCGCAGCAACAAGAGACAGTCGGGCGTCTTCGACAGCGTCCAGAAGCCCGGCGGCGCGTCCGACGAGGAGACCATCGAGCTCATTCGCCGCCTGCACGTGCTGCCGACCGACTTTCAGTTCGCGCACTCCGAGAACGAGACCCAGGCCATCGCGCAATGCCGTCGCTTGCTCGCGTCTGGCTGTGACGACGAAGCGCAGGCTCTTTGGAAGGACCTCATTAACGTCGCGAAGGAGGTGCGCCTTCGCAGCGGGACCATCACCGTCCCGGACCTGTTGTCCTTGCTCCGAGGCCAGTTCGGCCTCCGCCATCATCCGGACTTCGAGCGTGATTGGGGGACGCTCTTCAACATCACCGCGGACCACAAGGCGCGAATAGAGACAGAGTTACCGTCTGGCTACGTTGTCCCGCGGACAGCGGAGATCGCGTCGCTCCAGGCATCTGTCGCAAAGCACCCGGTCACGGTGGTCTTCGGGGAGTCGGGCTCGGGCAAGTCGGCGCTGGTCAAGTCTGTGTTGGACGGAGAGTCTTCCTCCTGGAACCAGGTATGGTTTGGCCCGGAAGACCTGAAAACGGCGCTTAGCGCCGCGCGCCGCGGCGCGCTCCCTCTCACGCACGAACTCTCGCTGGTGCTAAACGCCACGGTGAAACCGCAAAACGTGCTGGTCATCGACTCTGCTGAACGCATTGAGGCCAGAGAGTTCGTCGTAGTTCGCCAACTGCTTCAAGCTATCCTGGCGAGTGACGGCGAGGAGACCGAGGACGCGTGGCGGGTCGTCATCGTCACGCAAACGCATAGCTGGGTCGAAGACGAAGAGACGATACTCGGCGGGCGCAAAGCGCATCTTGTCGAGGTCGAAGCACTCAAGAGCGATGCGGTGAAGCTGGCGCTTCTGCCTTCGCCCACCTTGGGCTGGTTGGCCGCTCATGACGACACCATTGCGGCGCTGACTAACCTGCGGACATTGGCGTGGGTCATCAAGGCGGGTGCGGCACTGGGGGCTAACGCCAGTGGAATGGCGTCTCACACCGCCATCGCCGACCGCCTCTGGAATCATTGGACGAAGGGCCGCGCCGACTTGAAGGCGTTGATGATGCGCCTCGCCCAGCGAGAAGCATCGTTCGAGCGAAGCTTCGCGCTGACCGACTTGGAGCCGGCGGACACGGCGACGTTCACGCAGTCGCCCGAGGAGCTTCCGCTACGCCTGAATGAGCGGACCAATCGCATCGAGTTCGAGCACGATCTCGCGGCGGATTGGGCGCGCTTCCAGTTTCTGAAACAGATTTGGACGGACACGCCAAAGTGGGCCGCCCAGGCCGGCAATCCGCTCTGGACAAACGCGCTCCGGATGCTGGGCCAGTTCCTGCTTCGACAGCCGGCCGAGACTGGCACGGCCTGGGACGTCGCCTTCGGGTCCGCGGAGGCCGCGAAGAACGACCTGGCAGGCAATATCCTCCTTGATGCGCTCTGCTTGGACCCCGACGCCGAACGCTTCCTGACCGAACGCGTCGACCTCCTGCTCGATAACGGCGCGAAACACTTCACACGGCTGCTCCGGCGCTTCCATCACATCGCGACGGTGCCGACCAGCGGCGGAATGGGACTGGACGCGGCAGTCGGCTTGTACATGGAGACACACTACCGCTCGATTGTCATCGGTCGATGGCCGCCCGTTCTCCGCTTTCTCATCGCGCAGCGGGAGCGACTGGCTGGGTTGGTTTCATCTGCTCTCGCGAAGGTCATCGAGACGTGGCTGACGAAGACGCCGAAAACGTTGAGCAGCGGCAGTCCGATGCCATTCCGCCTGCAGATGGCGGAGATGGCGCTTGCCATGGCTCGGACCGTGCAGTTCGAGAAGGGCAACGGCGTAATGTACGTGAAGAGTGAGCCGTTGCTGTACACCGCACCACTGGCTGGTGTGGGCGACTTGCCAACCGAGGTCCGGAACTGGGCGCTCGAACTCGCGGGACGCAGAGAGGTCGACGCTGATGCCAAACGACGCATCGCCGAGGTTCAGCTAAAGAACGCAAAAGCGCACGTTGAGCGTCTGAAGACCGATGCCGAATACAAGGTGCGGCACGAAAAGCGGAAGAAGATGCCGCGCTCCCTTGGGGCGTTCCGCGAGCGATTGCCGCCTTGGCCGTTAGGGCCCAGCGACAAGGTCGACATGGATTTCCGGACCGCCTGCATCAAAGAGAACGGCATCCACTCTCTGATGCGTGCGCAGCCTGAGCTGGCGGCCGAAGTCCTGCTCGCGCTCATTATCGAAGACCCGCCGGAACAGGAGTACGGGTCCTCGCGATTTGAAATAGACCTCGGGCTCGAATACACCCAGGACGCGTACCCGACGGCGTTCTGGAAAAGCCCTTTTTTTCCTTTCTTCCAGCTGGCCCCGGAAACGGCGCTCACCTCGCTCATCGCGCTGGTGAACTTCTGCACGGAGCGCTGGGCCGCCGAATTCATGAAGGGTCGAACTGGCGAGGCTCCCGGGGTGACACTGCAATTTGCGGACGGGTCGGAGAAGACCTTCCTTGGCTGGTGGATGGTTTTTGGTTGGCCGCAATCCAGTGACTCGATGCGCAACGGAAACCTGTACTGCGCTCTCGATGCGTTGGAGCGCTGGCTTACGCAGCGGCTAGACGCGGGTGAGGACATCACCGCTGATATCGAGAGGGTACTTCGGGAGGGAAACTCCGCGGCGCTCGTCAGCGTGCTCCTAAACGTCGCCAAGTATCGGCCGTCGCTGTTGACGGGCCCCCTCTCGGCCCTGATTACGTTCCCGAACCTATTCTATTGGGACAGTTTCCGCGTAGAACAGGTTGGCCATAACTTCATCAGCTGGAGCTGGTTCCGGGGCGGCCAGGCGATGTTTGACTTTGCCCGCGATTGGACCCTTGCGCCCCATCGCCAGCAGAAGTTCCTCGATGTCGTAACCGAACTCCTGTTGGCCGACAACGACATTGCGCGGCGTCTTCAAGCGCTGCTGCCGACTTGGGCGCTGCCTGAGGACCCGAAGGAGGCGTTGGAGTTCAAGATGCTCTTCGCCGCGCTTGACCGGGCCAACTATCATACCGTCACCGATCCGGCCACGGGCGGGGAGACCAGGAACCTCGTGTACCCTGACGAACTGCGCCTCGAGGTGTTGTCGTGGCAGGCCGACTGCGCACCAACCCTCACGTACCTTTTCGTGCCTGACCGGTGCGAGCAGAGGCTTCAGGGCGGCCAACCGCTCACCGACGATGAGGCCTCGTACCTCTTCAATCTGCTCCAAGAATGCGACGCCGGAGCGGAGGGCGAAGATGAGGAAGCGACATCGAAATGCCGTTTCGCTGCTGCCGGCACGCTCGTCGCATTGGGCAGCGCTTGGCTCGCCCAGAACCCTGAAGTGCAGGAGCACGCGCTCGAAGTCGTACGCGCCGGTGTAGCGGCGGTCGCGTCGACAGGAGAAGAGATTCGCGGGGGGCGCATGGGGAGCCTCCGCGACGAGCTGAAGTTCGTCGCCTACGCGATCATGCACCTTTGGCTCGCCGATGGAGATGGCGTTCAGGAATGGGAGACCGCCGTCCTGCGCCTTCTGACGAGCGGCGACATGCGAGCGACCGCCGTTGTGGTCGGCGTCGCCTACGCCAATCGAGAGCAGCTTGGCACCGCTTGGTGGCGGCTGCTCCGCGCCGGGCTCCTCTGGTCGGGCCTCATCCTGCTCGCTCCGCACCACCGCGATGGCGACTTTGCGGAGCGCGCCTGGAGGGTGTGGCTCGCGCGGTTGCGGCGCTTTCCGCTGCGTGGAGCGAACGCGACGCCGGATGAACTCGATTTCAAGCGTGTCGTCACGGGCCTAGAACGTTTGGACTTCCAGCGCCGGACGCGGCTCTACAATGCCGGCGATCAGACTTGGCGCGGAAAACCGGAGCGCGAACGAGGCTGCTCGCTAGACAGTCAACTCCTCGAAGTCCTGTTTAACTGGCTCATCGAAGGCGGTGGCACTGGCGACCGCGATCTCGACACACGCTTGGCGCTGCGCATCTGGAATTACGACGCCACGCGCGCCAATGCGCGCGCGAGTGAGCATGGCAAGTACGACTTGCCGAGCCAGAACCTCGGTTACGATATCCTTCTGAAGCTCGGAGCCCTGTCGATCGCGGCGCCCGCAGGGGAGGCTCGCGCGGTTTGGGAACCCGTTCTAGCTCACGGTCCAGCCGCACACTACGCGCTGCAGCACTTCATTCGCAGCTTGTTCCTGCGCCTCGGGAAAGGTGACGACCCGGTGGCATTCGAGCGCGTCTGGCGGGCCACTGCGGAGTACGGCCTCTCAGCCGATTGGTCTCAACCTGGCCTCTGGTTCTACGGCGAGCGCTTGATTTGCGACCTGCTTGGCTTCGGGAACGAGGATGCGCTGTCCCGGCTGCACCCGGGCGCGGCTCTGCGGATGAACGATCTCTATAAACGCTGGGCCGCTGCGCACCTGGCTCGGGACGAAGAATGCGTCACCCGTTTCTGCCACTTCCTGACGACAAAGTTCGGAGCCCCACTTCGGCTTGACGGGCTTCGCTGGCTCGCCGCCATGCTGAAGGAACGCGAGCCGTCCAGTCTCTGGTACCGCGAGGGTACGGGAGACGCATTGGTGGAGCTGATAGCGGCGGCATTGAGTTCAGACGCGCAGGCCCTGTCGCAATACGCTCAGGCGCGGCAGGCGCTTATCGAGATAGCTGCCGCACTTGCAGCCATGAACATCCCAGCCGCCCTGGCTCTCCAAGAGCGCATTAAGCAACTGCGATAGTGGTCGAGAACAGGCTTCGCGAGGTCGGCGTGACGAAAGTTCGTTCGCCGCCCCAATCTCAGCGTCTGCAATTGGCCGATTCTGTTGAAAAAGTCGGTTCTTCCAGACTGCCCGCGTACTGCCCGCTGAAAACGCCTTTTTTGTGCGCTGCTACGCGAAATCTGACCCCGGAACTCTGCTCAAATTAAAGATTTCAATCTCAAGCGCGTACTTTTCTGCAGTGGAAACCATGGCCGACTTTTTCAACAGAATCGGCTGATTGCTGCCTATCCCGACCGGCAGCTATGGGTTAATAGTTGCCGATCGCTGGTGACCGCTATCGACCCAAAGCTCCCGGCGGCGATAGTCAAAAACGGCCAAAAGCAGACCCTAGGAGTCGACCAACTATTTCTGCCTCGGAAACTTAAACGCCCTCTGCTTGACTGATGACGTATAGATTTGCGACCCATAGTGCAAGCTTTCATCTAGCCGTAGTGGAACTGGGTATAGTTCTGGCAAGGATGCGACCTTCTTTTCTATCAGGTCTGCGGCTTTGAGGTAGCAGTCGTGATAGTTTCCCGCGACCACTGGTACCACCTTTACATTCAATGACCGTAGCAGCGACGTGACGGGGGTTTCATTTGCTTCCCTATCGAGCGATACGTGGTAGTAAAAAACCTGCCCTGTTTGGTGCCTCCGCCGCCGTTTGTGCAGCAATAACCACCAAAGGTCGATCTCCGTAAAGTCCAAACCAAGCCCGACAATGTGGATGTGGTCACGTAAAAAATAATCCACCCAGGAGTAAACGCTACGGTTATCCGTGAATTCGAGAATTCCGTTTTTCACCGGGCTACCCACACGCCCATGGGGGTGGCCCTTGACCTCAACCGAATCCGTCACATAGTTTCGGATTTTTTGTAGGTACCCAGCGTAGTGGTCGAAGCCCAACACCATTGAACCTGGCCGGGCTACATCGCCATGAACATGCCAAATTTCCTTCTTGCCTGCGGTGTGCCGGCGAAAGAGGCTGTATCTCGATTCGGGAGCAAGAAATGTAGGTGAGTGAAGTGGCCCCGCAAATGTCTCCTCGATCGTGAAGTCATAATTCGTGGTCATGATCACGTTGAATTGACCACAGACCCTCTTGTGAGCTTCGACCGACTCGATCTGCTTGAGTAATTTAGCGAACTCAACCTTTACCGTATGCTCCGCTTTCTGGAATGGCATTGAGGAGCGGGCGCATAGCTCCTCGATAAACATGGACAGGGGTTTAGATTCGATATGTGGCACCAAGTCTATGCCACCAAATGTTGTCGCCAACTCCCGCAGTATTTCGTTCCAGCCTCTCTGCAATGCTACGCGGTTTATACCGTTTCCAAGAAGAAGACTATGCATAGGTTTCCAATATGATTTGGGAATCAGAAGTCAGTGGTGCACAGCGGGTTGTTTCCGTCATAGGATTGGATGTCCCGAGAACAACAGTCGGTATTTAGCTAATCTGATTTGTCTCCCACTCAATGAAGTCGTCCAAAGGAATGCATCGGGCTGTGCCAGGCTCCGCCCCGAGGTACAACTCATCAACCCAAGGTTTGAGCCGCTTTGCTAAAACTGGGCCGTCTTCCTTCGAAAAGGTCATACCCGACACCCGTTTCAGCTGCCCCGTCATGGTTAACGGCACAGTGCTTTCTCTTTCAGTACTTACGAAAGTTCTGTCGAGCTGAGGGATACGCACCCAAGCACTCACGCTTGTCAGGCGCTTGGTGGGGCCATAACGCATGGCAATGATCGGAGCATCGATAGGTAATGGCTCCTCGCTGTCGTCAGGCCAGTCTTCAAAAAAGTCCAGTTTGGTATTCCGTACAACGGGAAGATCTGATCGTCTTGCGTCTTTCTCTGCTTGTACGGCTTCGGCTTTGGCTTGGTCGCTAGCTTCCAGTCGATAGACTGCAATGTATATGTTTCGATTTTTTAAAGCGTTGTGGGGGGCATCTAAGAGCTTGTTGACATTGAGCGGGCGGCTTGTACGGTTCTTTACCCACTGAATATGGGCTTTGATCAAACGATCTTCTGATATGTCCACACCTTGTTGCCACAGACAATCAAACCACTCCCGCATTTGCGTCAATTGTGAGTGCTCTTGGACCAGCATTCCGGCTTCATGCCAGCCTACGCATTCTGCTCCTTCAAAGCCCAATCCATTTACCGATAGATTGGCAGACCCCACTATCGCGGCAGTTTCACTAATCGCGACCTTTGCATGGAGGTTGTCCAGCGTCAGAATCTGAATACCGGGCTTTTTCTTGGCTAGCTCGATCAGTTCACGGATGACCTGTGGGTTGGTCCCGCCGCTACCAAGGTTGCAAATTATTCGCAAGGACCGGCCCTTCCATGCTTTGCCAATAAGCTTTTGAGCACCCTCGCCCCAGAAAGCAACCGCAATTGATAACTCCTCGCTGCTTTCGATTAGGCTGCGAAACTGTTCTAAGTATTTTTTTGACGACAGGAACATCATTTTCCCCGGAGCAGATTTAGAATCTACGAGCTTATCTGAAGGTGAGGGAACTGTGATGGAAAGCGATATATGTCCTTTTCGTCGTCTTCAGGTATGTTCGTTTCCTAGGCGACGACGGCTGGTTGTTACGACGATGAAGGTAGCTTGAAAAAAGGTGGGCAGTTCGAACGGTTGAATCCACAGCCGATTTGTGCCGGTCACGATCGATACTGAGCAGCCTGAGCTGACGATCAAGGTTGCCTACGAAACTAGGGGCGACTCACTAGTGACGCTTGACAGAGGCCCTAGGGAGGGGGCGGGGCAAAAGTCTGGAGCCTTCGCTTCAAAGACCGCTCCGGAAGCTTTTCTCTCATTAATTCGTAGATTTTTGGGGAAGCTGAGGCAAGAGGACGAGATTGCAGTCGGAGGCCTCGCTGGCTGTCCTTGCGTCACTTATTCGCTACAGGGGTGGGTCAAAAGTCAGGGCTTCGCGCCATAGACCGCTTCTGAACGTTCCATCAACGCTAACCGAAATAATCCCATGAAATGCACATGCGCTGACATTGCAGTTGCCACCGTTAAAGCGTTGCATTCTGTTGTAATCCATATCAGTCACTAGCTGTGACGATCGCCACTAGGGCTCCCTGAAAGGAGACATCAAAACACCATGATTACCGCAAGACTGGAGGTCGTATGCATAAAGCTCAAGCTGCCCGGCGCTCGAAAGATAGAGAGCGCCGTGTTATTCGCTAGCCTAGGGAACGTTACGTACGTAAGCGCGTATGAGGGTCACTAAGCTTTGGCTGAAGCTGGAAATCTGCCCCTTGGCTGCGTTTGGTTACCTAAGTATTCCACTCAGCGGGGAGCAAAACGGGGAGCAGATTCCCAGAAACGAAAAAGGCCCACCTTGCGGTGAGCCTAAGTCGTTGATCTATATGGTGCCGGCACCAGGAATCGAACCCGGGACCTACTGATTACAAGTCAGTTGCTCTACCAACTGAGCTATACCGGCGTGTTAGGGCGACGATTATAGCGATTGGGTTGGTTCTGTAAACCCCTGAATTCAGACTATTTTTACGCAGCCGTCAGACCAGCCCCACAGACGCATCTGCGGGGCTGGCCAATGAAGCATCACACGCCGTTTTTAACCGCGTTGATCAGGTCCTGACTCAGCACCTGCGCTGGCGCCACATGCACGCTTTGCGTATAGAACGGCGGCAGGTTCTGGGCCAGTGTCGACAACGCTTGCGCGGTGGTGTTGCCCGGCAACAGCACATATTGCAGGTTCGACGGATAGCTCTGTGGCACGGGGCCTTCCATGGTCGAACCGTAGGCGCCGAAGGTCATTACGGCCTGAGGTGTTGTTGGGTCGGGGGCGTAGAGGAAGACGAAGGTGCCGTATTTCGGATGCGTCAGGTATTGCGCGGCTTCGGCGCGTACGGCCGGGTCGGGGTCGTTCATCAGGGTCCAGCGCATGACCGCATAGCCGCGTGTGGTTTCCATGAACGCTGTACGAATTGGCGACTGGTACTCGGCGCCGCCCAGACACACCAGCAAATTACCGAATGGATCGATCAGCGCTACCGAGTTGAACACTGGGGTTTTCGGATTGGGTTGCGCAGTTTTCAGCAGCGGCGGGGCCAGTTCTGCGCCAGGGTCGCGCGGGTTGGCCGATTGCACGGTCAGCGCAAACGGGCTGAGTGCCGTGAGTGCCTGGCGCACTTTGCTGTTGGCCGGCAGGGTAGCCGGGTTTTTTAATTGATCCGGCGACAGACCGCTGTTGTTGCTGGCCTCGCGCACCGTATTCACGCTGGCGGAAAAGATCGAACTGCAGAGGAAATATGCTGCCGAGTCGATCGTTTGGTTGGCAAACACCGGGCTGTTCGAGCCCTGATAGGCGCGGCTGACTGGCGCTGCAATCGCGTAATAGCCCCAGGTGTCCTGCGCCTGTTGGCGGATCTGCGGTGGCAGCGACGGAAAGGTGAACTGGCTGTTGTAGTTGATACCCGCGTAGTCATCGATCGCACTGACGGCGACGTTGAATCCTGCGGTCAGCAGCGAACCGGCGCACATGGCGCATGGGTCGAGCGTGGTGACGACGGTCAGTTGATTGGGCGGTGGCAGGTTCAGTGGCGCGACGTTTTCGTAGTACCAGTCCACCAACTGTCGTTCGCCGTGCGCGGTCGGGTCGTGGGGTAGAAAGTAGGTCGTGCCGCTGCCAGGGAAAGGCATCAGTACGTTGTTGTGCAGCGCGGCGATGACCTCGCCCGTTGCGTTGTTGATGATGGCGCCGCCTACCGCGAAGGTTTGCTGCAGCGCAGCGACAATGGCTTCGTTAGCGACGATATCGACGGCTTCCTGTGCACTGTTCAATGTGCTCATGTTTTCCCAGCTCCTTGCTGTCCCTGACATCAGAGAATTCTGACGCTTGGCAAAGATAGTTGAGGATTTCCGGGGCGTTTATGTTCTTTTGAATTAATGCTTATGCACAACGGGGAAGGCGATGCACGCGGTTAAGATCGAAAATGTGGATCCAGTCTCATTTTCTCGCAAATGCCTGTTTTTCCGGTTTTTTATTCGGGTGTACGAAAATTGAACAGTTTGGTTTCAGCCCTGAAACAGGCGTAAACATTGGATCCACGATATTTCATCAACAGAGTTATCCACAGGCTGTGGCTGTTTTAGGCGCGTTCCGCCAGCAACAGGAAGTTACGCGGCGTGAGTGGGGTTTCACAGAAAGTGCCGAGGCGAACGGCATAACCCTGCTCAGAGAGGAAAAGTGCTCGATCAAGGTTCAGCCAAAGCTCCAGCGGACGTCGGAAAAGTCCGCGCAGCAGCTCCAGATTGCGTACTTCGGCCAGTCGCTGCCAACCGGCGGCTTCGAGCGCTGACCAGTCTTGCGGGCCGACTGTGGATAACTCTTTGTATGCGGCCAGATGGTGGCAGTAGTCGGCGAATGATCTGTCCAGCCAGGCGCTCGGCAGAGAAGGCGTGGGCAGGTACTCATCAACACCGCGCAGTTGCCGTTGCAGCAGGTCGAAAGCCAGGCGTCGGGCCATGGACGTGTCGCGCTGACGTCGGACGCGGGCTCCAGCGGTGACGGTTTCGCTCATCGGGAGTGAGAGATCGTCGAGTGACAGCTGTAGGTCGGAGCGCAAACCGGCAGCAGAAACTGGCTGATATGCAGGAAGACTGATCCTGTTATAGCAACACGGCGCAATGGCCATTTGTTTGCACCCGGCGGCGCTGGCGAGCTGGATCAATCGCACATGCAGATCGCCACAGGCATGCAGTGCGACCGGTGTGTGATCGGCGTTCAGCAAAGAGGCGGCGCCGGGTGCCAGCACATCCTGCTCGACATGCAGCGCATGCAATTGATGGCGCTGACTGAGCGCCTGACCGCCTAGCACCAGTGCAGGATCATGTTCCAGGCACGTGAGCTGCTGACCGGTTTGCAGCAGGCGTCGACCCAAGTGGCCTTTACCCGAGCACCAATCCAGCCAATGCATCGGTGGCGCAGCAAACGACAACCGGCTGGCAAACGCCTCGATCTGCTGCCACTTGCGCCCCGGCACATCGACATTCAACCGATGCCCTGCGGTCTCCAGTGTGTGTGCCGGCAGCTCACCCACCGAACCCAGCTCAAGGGATAGCGCGGCCAGCGAAGCAAACGGTTCCGGCGCATCCAGCAGACAAGGTTGGTTATGACTGTTTTCCGCGTCTTCCAGCGCCCGCCCGCGTAGCCATTCAGCCAGCTCCGGGTAGGACGCTTCCCAAGGAAGTTGCAGATGAGTAAACGGTCGAGGCTTCCACAGCGCCTGATGCTCGATCAGAAAAGCATCCAGCGCCATGAAGCGGGCGAGCAGGGCCTCGCCCGTCAGCACGTGAGAATCAACGCCCTTGGCAGGCATCGACGCGCAACCAGCGCTCCAGCAGCTTGAAACCGCGAACCAGCACGTAAGCCATCAGTAGATAGAACATGCCTGCGGCGAAGAAGATCTCCACCGGCAAATACGTCCGGGCAATGATGGTGCGAGCCATGCCGGTCAGTTCCAGCAGGGTCACGGTACTGGCCAGCGCGCTGGCCTTGAGCATCAGGATTACTTCGTTGCTGTACGC
>Ga0208635_100152_pt1 | contig 28077 bp, 27 predicted proteins | sample LakWasMe93_HOW11_2_FD_183915 | JGI IMG/M metagenome (GOLD analysis project Ga0208635, IMG submission 183915) | Freshwater sediment methanotrophic microbial communities from Lake Washington under simulated oxygen tension - Sediment Metagenome... | ecosystem: Environmental > Aquatic > Freshwater >...
TGTCTTGTTCTTTGCCTTCTTTCTTATGGACAAGCATAAGAAAGAATGGTCGCCGAGAGGCGAAACAGATCGATCATAGAATAGTCTTCGCTTTGGGCAAGCAAAGAAAAGTAACTCGCCGAAAAGGGAAAAAGAGTCCTCACACAATCTGAAAAAAGAATACTTTTTCTCTGCATGATCACTTACCCCAAAGTGACCATTCCTGCCACTTTTCCATGGCATGATTTTTGCACCATAAGCTGGTACTCCTGCCCAAACATGACATGAATAGCCCAGCCCCATTTAATCTACCCAAAACCTTGGAAAGCCTGCGTCTGGGTGATTTGCTGCGCATGCTGGTTTCCGATGGTCACATCGACAAGGCATGGGCAGAGAAATTGCATCAGGACCGCAAGCGGGACAGCTCCAAGATCCACCCGATTGTAATTGTGGCTGAACAAAAATGGCCAGACCAGCAGCAGCCGTCACAATTACTGACGGTGGAGAGCCTAAGCCGCTATGTGGCGGATAAGGCCGAAGTCCCTTACTACCATATTGACCCGCTGAAACTCGACTTCAGTGCTGCCGCGCAAATTGTGTCGCAAGCCTATGCCGAGCGTTTGCGCATCATGCCCATCACGGTCAAGGATGGCATCGCAACCATTGCCACCGCCGACCCGTTTCACCAGGAGTGGCTACACGATCTGGAGCGCCTGCTCAAATTGCGCATACAGGTGGTGATGGTGAATCCGCTGGACTTGCAGCGCTATTTGCCCGAGATATACCAACTCTCCGCCGCGATTCAATCTGCCAACGCGGCCAAGGCCGGGCAAATTGTCGGCGTACAAAACTTTGAACAATTGATTGAGCTGGGCAAGGACCGCCAGCTGGATGCCAATGAACAACATGTGGTGAATATCGTCGACTGGTTGTTTAAATATGCGTTTGAGCAACGTGCCAGTGATATCCATCTCGAACCGCGCCGCAATATGGGCTTGATGCGCTTTCGTATTGATGGCGTGTTGCATCAGGTGTATCAATTACCCAGCAATATCATGAACGCGATTACCAGCCGTATTAAACTGCTGGGCCGCATGGACATGGTGGAAAAACGCCGCCCGCAGGATGGGCGTGTCAAAACGGTCAGCGGGGATGGCAAGGAAATCGAATTACGTTTATCGACCATGCCCACTGCGTTTGGCGAGAAGCTGGTGATGCGGATTTTCAAACCGGATATTCTGGCACAGGACTTCCAGCTACTCGGTTTTTCTAAACGCCAGAGTGAACAATGGGCGCAATGGACGCGTCAACCCAATGGCATCATTCTGGTCACCGGGCCGACGGGTTCTGGTAAAACCACCACGCTATACACCACGCTGAAACAACTGGCGACCGATGAAGTGAATGTGTGTACGGTGGAAGACCCGATTGAGATGATTGAACCTGCTTTCAACCAGATGCAGGTGACGCAGAATATCGGACTGGGCTTTGCCGAAGGCATACGCACCCTGATGCGACAGGACCCGGACATTATTATGGTCGGCGAGATTCGCGACCAGGAAACAGCGGATATGGCGATCCAGGCTGCGCTGACTGGCCACCTGGTGTTATCTACCCTGCACACTAACGATGCGCCTTCTGCCGTGACCCGCTTACTGGACCTGGGCGTGCCGGCCTACCTGATTCACTCCAGTTTGCTTGGTATCATGGCACAACGCCTGGTACGCACGCTATGCCCGCATTGCAAAACCGAAGCCGAGATCTCAGAGGATGAATGGGCCAGCGTCACGCGCCCGTTTAAAGCCAAAAAACCGTCAAAAGTCATGAAGGCCGTGGGATGTCAGGAGTGCCGGAAAACCGGCTACCGTGGCCGCACCGGCATTTATGAAATGTTGACCCTTACACCGGCCTTGCGCAAACTGATTACCCCGGAAACAGACTTGTTGCAGTTACGGCAAGCCGCCACCCAGGCAGGCCTGCAACCATTGATGTTAAATGGGGCAGAAAAAGTGGCAGCTGGCCTGACCACGGTAGAAGAAGTGCTTAAAGTCGCCCCACCGATTGAAATGGACTAGCAGTCCTATCCCAAACAATGCATTGCTATTGATAGCGCAGAGCTTCAATCGGATTTAAGCGGGCCGCTTTTCTGGCCGGATAAAAGCCGAAAAACACACCAATACTGGCGGCGACGCTAAATGCAATCAATACTGATGCGCTTGAGATAATCACTTCGGCCTGCGTGAACACACTCACCAGCACCGCGCCCGTCACACCAATGACGATGCCGATCAGGCAACCAACGATGGAGATCATGATGGCCTCTAGCAGAAACTGCATCAGAATATCTGTTTCCCTCGCCCCAATGGCCATGCGGATACCAATTTCGCGCGTACGCTCAGTCACCGACACCAGCATAATATTCATAATGCCGATGCCACCGACCAGTAAAGACACTGAAGCAATCGCCCCTAACAGCAAAGACATGGTGCGCGCAGTTTCAGCCGCCGAATTGGCAATCGCCGTCAGGTTACGTACCGAAAAATCGCTATCAGCGCCTTCGCGAATATTATGACGCTGGTTAAGCAAGCTATTCAGCGCCTCTTCTACCATACTCATCACATTATCAGACTCGGCCTGCACCATAATCTGCCGCACCGTACCGGGCAGCTGGTTACCAAACAGCTTTCGCTGCGCCGTTGTCAGCGGCACAATAATAGTGTCATCCTGGTCACGCCCGTCCAGCGTTTGACCTTTGCTATCCAGCACGCCTAGCACAACAAATGGGCGCTGGTTAATACGGATTGTTTTACCGATAGGGTCAACATCCTCGTCTTCGCCAAACAGGTTTTGCACCACGGTTTTGCCCAGCAAGGCAACACGTGTGGCAGAGCGGGTGTCCGAAGCTGAAAACGGATAGCCGGCCGACAATCCCCAGCCACGGATGTCCATATACTCTGCCGTGGTGCCAATAATATCGGTATTCCAGTTATTGCTGGCATAGACGACTTGCCCTTTGCCCATGGTCACTGGCGCGACGCCGACCACGCCATATAGCTCACCAATCGCATTCGCATCGCGCACATTGAGCGAAGGCGCATTACCGGTTGCGGTGCGGGCACCGCCCATTCTTGGTGGGCCGGAAAGTACCACGAACAAATGGCTGCCCATGGCGCTGATAGAACGTTTGACCGAGGCTTCAGCCCCTTGCCCGATCGCCATCATCAGCACAACCGCGCCCACACCGATCACCATCCCCAGCATGGTCAGAAACGTGCGTAAGCGATTAGCGCCCATGGCGTGCCAGGCTTCCCCCAGCATGGCGCTAAACATACGCACTCCCGGCGACACTTGATGCACTACCGGTATCCTGCACTATCTTGCCATCCAGAAACCGTACCTGCCGCTTGGCATGTTCAGCAATATCGGTTTCGTGTGTGACCAGCACAATGGTGATACCTTCCTGGTTGAGGCTATCAAAAATGGCCATGATTTCTTCACTGGTGGTACTGTCCAAGTTACCAGTGGGCTCATCAGCCAGAATCAAGCGTGGCTGATTAACCAAAGCACGGGCAATGGCGACCCGCTGCTGCTGCCCGCCAGAAATCTGGTTGGGATGGGAATGCATGTGCTTGCTCAGCCCCACTTTCTCCAGCAATACCCTGGCACGTGCATGACGCTCTTCTTTGCTGACACCGGCATAAACCAGCGGCAAGGCCACGTTATCCAGCAAGCTCGCGCGCGCCAGCAGGTTAAAGCCCTGAAACACAAAACCTATCGTTTGATTACGCACCTTTGCCACCTGATCCGCAGCCATGGTCGCCACCGCGTAGCCATCCAGCACATAACTGCCTGCCGTAGGCATGTCGAGGCAACCCAGAATATTCATAAAGGTCGATTTTCCGGAGCCGGAAGGGCCCATGATGGCGACATAATCGCCAGCCAACACCTGCAAGTTGACGTCCTTTAATACCGGAAAATCACCTGCCGCCGTTTGATAGGCTTTGTAGAGATGATGTACCTCAATCACTGATTTTTGCATGCGTTTAGAACATTCTCGGCCCACGCGGGCCATTATTATTACCCTGCCCTTTATTGGCAGCGTTGTCACTTTGCAACTCGCTGACAATCACCTTGTCACCCGCAGCCAGGCCCTCACCAGACACTGCGGTTGAGCGACCATCGGTAATGCCGGTATGCACGCGTATCATCACCGGTTGGCCAGCCCTCAATACATAAATTTTGCCCATGGCCCCACCCATTGCTGCGCTAGTAGATGGGCCTTGCCCTTCGCCTTTAGCGCCATGTTTGCGCCAGCCACGCTTGCCTTCACCGCCACCCGCCTCTGGTACTGACCGATCGGGCGTCGCAGAGGCACTCAGTTTTGGTTTATAGCGCAAGGCAGCATTTGGTACCAGCAAAGCATGCCGGGCTTTATCCACGATAATATTCACGTAGGCAGTCATGCCAGGCAGCAAGGTTAGATCCTGGTTATCAACCGACACCACCACGTTATAGGTCACCACATTCGAAGTGTTGGTTGAATTCAAACGCAGTTGTTTCACTACCCCTTCAAAGCTACGGTCAGGGAAGGCATCGACATTAAAATTCACCTTTTGTCCTTCTTTAATCTTGCCGATATCCGCCTCGGCAAAACTGGTGTCAATCTGCATATTGGCCAAGTCTTGTGCAATTTGGATCAAGGTCGGCGTCTGAAAACTGGCAGCCACCGTTTGCCCTACATCGACCACCCGGTTGACAACAACACCAGATACCGGCGAGCGGATAATACTGAAATTGAGGTTGGTCACATCGCGTGCCAGCAAGCCGCGTGCAGTCTCCAGTTGCGCCCTGGCTGACTTCAACACCTGCACGGCGGTATCCAGTTCCTGCTTGGACACATACTCCTGCGCATATAACTGGCGCATACGTTTTTCATTGGCAATCGCCAGTTCCACCGCAGCCTCATTATTCCTGACGCTGCCTTTAGATTGCGCAATCTGCGCATTGAATAAAGTACTATCCAGCTCTAGCAGCACCTGGTCTTTTTTAACCACATCATTAAAATCAACATACATTTTTCTCACAATACCTGAGACCTGGGTACCAACGCTGATCAGGCTAACCGGGTTGAGCGTACCATTCGCCGATACCGTTTGCTCAACATGCCCTTGTGTCACTTCATCCAGGCGGTATAAATCTTCCGGCTTGGGTTGGTGGGTCTGCTTGTAATACCAATAGGCTGCCGCGGCTATCGCGATTAACAGCAATACCACCAGTATGTTTTTGATGCGTTTCATAAATACGTGTCCGTTTTAGTGAGAGGTCGCGTGAGCGCCTGGCAGTGACTGAATCATGGCATGGTCAAGCTCGCCAATGGCTTGTGCCAGGGTGGCACGTGCGATATTGGCATTCAGTCCGGCCTGGATGTTTTGCTGACGTGCCAACGCCAGTGCGCTTTGCGCATTGAGTGTATCAATGATATTGCCGACACCGGCCTTATACCGCCCTAGCGCCACCCGATACGATTGCTCGGCACTTTCCAGCAGGGTTTTACTGGCTGTCATCGCTTGCAATGCGGTGCGCAAGTTTTGATAGGCACTCCACACATCCAGCGAAATCTGCAAACGTAAACGGTCACGCTGGGCAAGCCGCAGGTCAGCCGTCGCCTCAGCCGCGCGTATGCGGTAGGTGGGCGCGTAGCCGGCAAACAGTGGAATAGAAACGGTGACACCCAATGTGGTTGCGCTATTGGCTGCATACTGTGAGCCATCTTGCAGATTATTGGAAACACCCATGCTGATGGTCGGTTTGCTGGCCGCTTGACTGGCAGCAATGCTGGCCTCGGCCGCGCGTACCTGTGCTTCACTGGCCATCAAATCCGGGCGGAGCTGCCCGGCCTGCTCAATCAATGCGCTGACATCGTCAAGAATGCTGGGCGGTGCGTCATTCATACTGGCGGCTAACTTCACTGGCCGGTTGGCAGGCGATCCCATCAGGTTCACCAATGCACCATAAGCGACGCGGAGTGTGCCTTCTATGGTAATGCGTTGCAACGTGAGCTGGGCATAGGCAGTTTGCGCCTGTAATTTATCGGCGGGCGTCGCCACACCAGCCTGGTAACGCGCATTGGCCGCTTTAAAACTTTCCTCTGCTGCACGCTCTGCCTGTTGGGCGGCTGTCAGTGCCGCAATATTGGCCTGTACCTGGTAGTAGGCAATAATGGTATTCAGCAACACGGTTTGTACCGTACTGCTCTGGGTAGCACTGGCAGCTAGCAGTAACTGGCGCGCATTCTCTACATTGGCTTTACGGTTGCCGAAGTCATACAAAAGATAGCTCGCCACCACACTGTTAGCGATATTCAGATTGGGATTACCGCGCGTTGCAGATTCAGGGCTGAGCACGCCCATATTGCTGGAGACGGTATTGGTCACGCTGGGTAAATAGGCCGATTTAGCCACACCCAATTGCGCTGCCTGCACACGGGCGCTGGCCCATACTTCGCTGGTCTGCGGGTTATGGCACAAACTGATGTCGACCACATCGGCCAGCGTCAGTGGCTGCTGCAGGTCTAGAGGGCTGCAGTCAGCGGCATTACCGCGATACTCCCCCGGGATTTTTGGCAGCGTGTGTACTTGTGTGTCCAGCGGATCACCATCGTCGTACCAAAGCGACTCCTGCGCATACACCAGGCCCGGCAGCAACATTAAACATAAATATTTGCGCATGCGATCACTCGAAATCAACAAGACAGCGCCACAGAATAAGATTCATAAATCATCACGGATATCAGCAGATGTGCCATCTTAAATGAAGCCGCTGCGCGACTAAAGAGAGCGATACATTTTGATACTTTTATACAAAGTAAAAACAGGCAGGATTTGGGCGGAGAATACGGAGATCATGCCAGCTGGCATCCGCATTCAGCGAGATTTGCGTTTAAGTGGCGCCGAACGCCCATGTATCATTTGAGATAACAAATGCTGGCCAGACAGCCGTGACACCACAACCACTGCCAACACATGTACCACAATCAGACCAAGCAAACCCAGACTAAGCACAGCATGCAATTCTACCGGCCAGTCTTCGCCCCATAAGGCATCTGTACGGCTGAGCCAGCCAGTCAGGGCGAGCGCGGCAATCAGTAGCCAGATCAGGTAGACTGACCATTGCCCCAAGGGATTGTGCCCTTGGTGAGGGCTAAGATGTCCTTGCCGCATCTCGGCGATATGCGTGCGTAAAGCACGCCAGCGCGGCAGATAAAAACGCGCGCTGCTGAGCCTGGTGCAACAGCCTAGCGCGATACGCACAGCCACAATGCCCAGCACCATATAGCCGACTGAACGGTGTATCCAGTCGGTTTCATACCAGGCATAACTCATCAACCACAAAGCAATCACGCCAGCGGCCACCAGCCAGTGACTAAGCCGCAGCCACCAGGGCCACAAGATATCCGCGCGTGCTTGCATGAAAATATTAGTCTTTAAGGCCAATCGCTTTCACAATCGCCAGCGTTTTCATATCGAAATAAATCTCGACCTTTTTACCCTCTTTGCTACGGCCATAAATCTCATAACAGTTACCATCAATCTTGAATTTCTTAATGGTATAACCCTCGGCTTCCATCGCCTCTTTCAGCGTATCTTCAGAAGCCCACTCTTCTTTAGGGTAGGATTTGCAGTCTGCAGCGGCAAACGCGCTCGTGGCTGAGATAGAGAGTGTTGCAGCCAATACTATGCGGATGAATAATGTATTCACGTTACTTCCTTTCAATCATTAAAACAGGGCTACTTTGTGTAGCGCTTTTAAATTGGCAACCCCGGTCAATGCCATGGTCATTTCCAGTTCATCACGTAGTGTGCGGATGACTTTAGCGACACCCAGCGCCCCTTCTGCTGCCAACCCCCAGACATAAGGCCGCCCGATACAGACTGCATCTGCACCCAATGCCAGCGCTTTAAATACATCTTGCCCACTACGTATACCGCTATCGACAATCAGTTTGCATTGTCCGCCGACAGCATCCGCAATCGCAGGCAATACGTCCACCACGGTGGGCGTCGTATCCAGTACGCGCCCACCGTGGTTGGAAATAACAAGCCCATCACAGCCAAGGCCTGCGGCCTGTATGGCGTCTTCGACATGCATCAGGCCCTTAAGTAAAAACGGCACGGGGCATTGCTCACGCAACCAGGCGACATCCTCCCAATCAGGGGCTTGCGACATCCAGCCATCAAACACCTGGCTTTGCCCAGGCCCAATCGCATTAGGCGTCAAGGGTTGGCTCAAATTAACAGCAGCAATACCTTCGGGCAAATCCATCACCGCCTGCTTGACTGGCGCATCCACAGTAAACACCACGACGCTATATCCGGCAGCCAGGGCTGTTTGCAGCAAGGCCAATGTGCGCGGACGGTCACCCTGCCAATACAACTGAAACCATAATGGTTGCTGTGCCTGCGTAATAATCTCTTCAAGTGGCTGGCTAGCCAGGCTGCTCACCAGCATTTGCCCCTGCTGGGCATTACACGCCACCGCAGTGCCTACTTCGCCGTCAGCATGAAACAACTTTTGATAAGCCACCGGCGCCAGCATAATCGGGTGCTCCCAACGCTCACCAAACAGCTCGCAACGGGTATTAGGATGGTTTAAAGTCGCCAGCGGGCGTGGGTAAAGCTTGATCGACTGCCAGGCTTGCACATTCGCCAGGCTCTGCTGCCCGCTGCCTGCATCAGATTGCAAATAGTGCCAGATATCAGCAGGCAAACAAGATTGCGCTTGTTGCGCGTAGTGTTGCAATAAGGGAAGTACTTGCATGCGTGTTTATAAAGCCCACTGCCGTAAAAGATTGTGATAAATCCCAGTGAGCTGAACCACTTCAGCCGTTTCACCGTGCTGCTGACGCAGCCTGACCAGCGCCATATCCATATCAAACAACATGCGCCTATGCGCAGCATCACGCACCATGCTCTGGATAAACATAAAACTGGCCAAGCGCTCGCCACGCGTCACAGGCGTCACCGCGTGCACTGAGCTGGAAGGGTAAATCACAATAGACCCGGCCTTGAGCTTGATGCGCTGATCGCCAAACACATCCTGCACCACCAGTTCGCCGCCATCGTACTCATCCGGATCATTAAAAAACAAGGTGGCAGACACATCTGCCCGCACGCGCGCACTGCCATCCGGCATGCTACGCATCGCACTATCCACATGAAAGCCATAGTGATTGTTTTGCCCCGCATAACGGTTCACAAACGGCGGCAAAATTTTATCCGGCAAGGCTGCCGAAAAAAATAAAGGATCGCGATGCAATGCCTGCAACACGATCCCTCGAATGTTTGCCAGCAACGGATCCTGTTCGGCCAGTTGCTGGTTATTTTTGACTTGTGCTGCCTGCGCACCGGCGGTATTGCGACCATCTATCCATTGCGCCTGTTTAAGCAGACCTCGGATGGTAGTTAGTTCTTCTTTCAGCAATACATCCGGTAACGTCAGCAGCAAATCAACTCCTAGAATTTATACTCAGTGGTAACAATCGCTTGGCGTTTGTTGCCTAGAGTCACTAAACCGCCATTGTCATACACTGCGTCATAATACTCTTTATTCAGCAAGTTTTTCACATTGAGGCGGACGGCCCATTTAGGCTGCTCGTAAACAGCCATCAAATCTACACGCGCATAACCAGGCGCAGTGTTAGGATCAAAATTACCATTTACAAAGTTCGTACCCGCATTAACTGCAGATGGAACATATGCATAACGCTCTCCTTTAGCCTCTACACCACCACCCACTTTCCAAGCATCTGTCAGAGCATAAGTTGTCCATAAATTGAATGTTCCTGTCGGCGTATTTCTGGCTCGCTCACCGGCGAAGCGTGGATCCGCAACGTTAATCTGACCAACGGCAGCACACGCATTAGAGGTTTGCGCGCAAACGTTCACAGCAGGATTGATAATTCTGGCATCAAGCAAGGCAATCCCCGCAAACACATCCCAGCGGTCTGTGACCTTACCCGTCACTTCAAATTCGACCCCATTGGTTCGGCGACGCTTGGTCAAAATCGGACTATTGACTGCACCTTCAATATCAGTGTTTCTTTCCCAATCTTTTGTTGTAGTAAACAAAGCTGTTCTAAAAGCCAAGTCGCCATCCATAAAGAGCCATTTTGACCCAAGCTCCAAGGTTCTTGCACGTTCAGGCGGCTGTCTTACCGTGGTGAACTGATACAAGTCAGCGGTAGGACTGAATGAGTCACTGAAAGTCAAATAGTAGTGTCGATCTGCATTAGGTTGCCAAGACAAACCTGTGCGGTAGCTGTTCTCACCAAAGCTTAGCTTTGGTGATGTTGCGGCAGAGTAATTTGCATCCATCTCATCACGACGAATACCGGCCAACACAGTCCAGTGAGGAATAAACTCAATACTATCCTGAACATACACTGCATAGTTATTAGCATCGTATTTTGCAGGGTTAGAACGATTATAGGTATGTCTATCAAAGAGAACGCCAGCAGTGCTATCCAAATCCACTAAGTTGGCACGATAAGAATTTTCTTTTAAATACTCAAGACCAGTCAGCAAGCTGTGCTTCATTCCTGCCAATTCGAACTTAGTACTAAAATCAGATTGCAAATTAACTGTTTCATAGTTCAAATAGCGCGCTTGGTTTTGCCCAGCGCTACTATTCGCTGTAGGCAGTGCAATCGAAATGGAAGCTGGTGGAGGTAGCTTCGCCCAATAACCACGTTGATAATTTGCGTGACGCAGCTGGGTTCTCAACTGTGTATCATCATCGAATTTATGGGTGAAAATACCTGTAGTGATACGTGTATCGCTATCATCAAAGTTATTATTTGCACCCCAAAATGTTCTATCACTTGCACCAGTAGTACTATAAGTTTGAGGGCGCTTATTAAGGAAACGAATACCAAAATCAGGTACATCGCGTGTTTGTGTATACACATGGTTCAAGAAAAATTCGTTTTCTGTACCAATCCCGGCACCAAAACTGATTGCAATCCCCTTACGGTCAAACTCTGGTCTGTCGCCATTAATAGGGTTCTTTCGATAAGTTTCCTCATGTCTATCCATCACATTAACGCGAATCGCAGCAGTTTCTGTCAATTGCTTGTTAAAGTCGCCGGTAAACTGATGGTAACTGTACTCACCAGCGCTACCTGTCACTGTATTTTTATCACGCAACTCAGCCATTTTTGTCACTTGGTTAATCACACCACCAGCCTGACCACGACCAAACAGCATCGCTGCGGAACCACGCAATACATCGACTTGCTCCAGGTTAAATGTTTCGCGGTTATACTGCGCCGTATCACGCATGTTATCCAGATAAATATCACCAAAGGTATAGAAACCACGCAGGTTAAAGTTATCACCAGCACGGCCACCTTCAGCGGCGTTGACAGACAAACCAACCACATTACGCAAAGCTTCACGCAATGAGCCCACTTGCTGGTCGTGCAACAATTCTTTGGTCAATGTAGTGACCGCTTGTGGCACATCTTGTGGATCCTGATAGGTCTTACCTACGCGGGTTTTTGTCGCTTGGTAACCTTTATTAGGCGCATCTTGAATACGTTGTGACTTGACCTTTACCTCGGTCATCGTTTGCGCCGCATCTGCAGCTTTCTCTTCATCAGCAGCCATTGCAACTGCTGGTAGCGCCATCATCAGCGCTAATGTCATGGTTTTTTTGTTAAAGCCGGATGGCATAATCTTTCCCTAATTCACTCTTGTGTTATTTGGATTGCTGGCTACTGGAAACAACCGTCGTTGGCTTGCAAACTGGTTAATCGCTAATGATAACAATTCTCATTTTTGAAATCAATCAAAAGTAGCTTGCTAGTATATTGATATAAATGACAAAACCTGCGAATAAAAAGGTTTTTTGGCCAGCAGTTAACGAACCAGCCGATTTAGATTTTGCGGCGAAATGGCAGACTCACGGACAATCACCTGGGATACCTTTCTGGCTTTACGCTTTTTCCACCAGAGATAAACACCTGTCACAGAAAGCATGGCAACCACCAGCCCCATCACAGAAATAAGGATGCGGCCTGGCAAACCGAGAATCCGGCCAGAATGTAGCGGAAACTGTGCTTGCACGATCACATCGCCAACACCACCCTGCCAAGGAATACGCTTGCCAACATAGTGTGCATCCAGCCCATCGTAATACAACCGCTTATGCCCAGCGCCTGCCACGCCATGATCGGCATCAGGGTGATAAAAATCCACATTAAATAATTGGTAAGCTGCGCTATATGAAATACGCCCCGCAGGCTCTTGCCAACCTTGCGCACGCGCGTCATTGATCGCTAGATCCAGCACCTTTTCATAATCCACCTTCGGCGGCAATTGTTGCGGCCCGGGTAAACGTGGACGCACATCCGAAGGCGTAGGCGTCAGCGCGAAAGCAGACTTCATGACTGGCATAAACACTTCTCGCCGCAGATTCAGCGCAAACGCCGAAAATGCCAGAATAATTAGCAGCAGCCATGTCCATAAGCCAAATGCACGATGCATATCAAAATAACGTTTATGCGTGCTGCCATTCCAGCGCATTTTCCAGGCTGGCCACCAGCGTTGCCAGAGAGAAGCTTGGGCATGACGCTGTGCTTTGTGTAGTTTGGTTTTTGGTGTATTGGCAGACTTGGGCAAGGTGAGGTAGAAGCCCACAAAACTATCCACCAGCCAAATAATCGCCACGCCACCTAATAACCAGATGCCCCAGCGGTCTATGCCCCACATTTCGGGCAGGTGCAAGCTGTAATGCAACTTATACAGAAAAGAGACTGCATTGGTGCGATCCACGGGCCACACCGCACCCCATTCACGCTTGCCCAACTCTTCACCAGTCACAGGGTCGAGAAACACCTGGTTAAAGGTGACTGGCTCAAGGCCATTGGGAGGGTTCGGTAGCGGCCGCACACCAATCGCCAGCGTATGTCCCGGCTGCACCGCCAGCGGAATGGAACTGACTTGCACTTGCGGATAGCGCTCAGAAACCTGTTTCGCAAGCGCTAGTGTCGATTGATGCAAACCTTGTGACTCACTATGCATCCATGCGGGATTCAGCCACTCGTCTAGCTCGTGATCCCAGGAAATCACTGCGCCAGTCAGGCCGGCAAGCAATAAGAATAAGGCGCTTGCCAGGCCTAGCCAGCGATGAATCAATAACAAAGACGAACGCAAATCACATTACCTCAAACTAGAAATCAAGCTGCGCACTAACCGTCACAGTGCGTGGGGCGCCTAATACAAGATAGCCATAATTACCGGTATCACTTGCAGAGCCACCAGCAGAAGCCCAATAGTCACGGTCTGTAACGTTATCAATACGGCTGCGTACAGTAAACAAATGACCTTTGATGTCGGTTGCATATCTAGCCCCGATATCTAATCGCGTCCAGCCTGGAACACGTTGTGTATTCGAGCTGTTGGCATAAAAATGTCCCGTTGTAATCACTCGTGCATCGAAAGTTAATCCAGGTAGCATAAATGCATCCCACTCTACGCCAAAATTTGCTTGTCGATCTGGAATACCAATCGTTTGCTTGCCCTCAGAGGCAGCATTTTCTGTATTTTTCTGCTTGGTATCCAACCAGGTAATACCCCCTAGCACCCTTAAACTTGGCAAAATTTGGCCATAAGTCATCAACTCTAGTCCTTGATGCTCTTCCTTACCTTGCGAAGTAAAGACATTGGCCGCATTTACAAAACCGCGCGGTTTGTCAGTAGTAAAGTAAGCCGTAGTGACACGAACTTTACCGAAGTCGAATTTGGCGCCAACTTCTTTTTGCTTTGTTTCATATGGAGCAAGCGTCTGTCCTGGATTAGCTGAAGTTCCAGGCGCTGTTGCTCCCTGCGACAAGCCTTCAATGTAATTGGCATATAACGAGATACCATCCCAAGGTTTGACAACTACGCCCAGAACTGGACTCAACTTACTCTTATCATAAGAATCAGTAAACACGCCAGTGTAGCTATAAGTTGTCCCGACAATCTCTTGGTGCCTTAAACCTAAGGTTACCAACAACTGACTATCTAACATAGAGACTGTGTCACCTAATGCCACACTTCGCAAAATAGTTCTACCTGTCGTACTTGGGTTACTTAGAACACCGGCACCAAATCCTGCTGTTGGCAGGGCGTAATAAGTAGGCGAATACAAATTGGTAGCCAAAGAGCTACCAAACGCATAAGCGGCTTTCTTTTCAAAATGATACAAGTTTGCATTTAAAACTACATCATGGCTGATAGAGCCAGTTTCAAACTTACCCTTTAAGCCTACCTCACCCGTTCTAACAGAATCTTCGCGGGTATTATCAAATCTAAAGAAACTACCGGCACCAGTCGCTGAATTACTTACAGTCATATTTGCCAAAGAGTTAGCTTCATGTGACTCTCGAAAGCCACCAGCAAAATAAGCAGTGATCTTTTCAGAGAGATCATATTCACCACGTAAGCTACCAAAAGTATCCCTCTCGTTAGAGTAGGACCAGGGCTGAGCCCAGTTTGAATCGCTCTTTGGTGCACGAGGTACACCGGTCGCAGCATCGAGAGTGACATTGGTGCGCGTTTGCTTCAAGTGGTTATCCTGATAACCAATATCACCGGACAAGCGTAATTTTTCACCGCGCCAATCTAACGCCAATGAAACCAGATCCACATCAGCATGCTCTTTATCAACCGCCGTACCGCCATCGCGCTTGGAAACATTCAATCGAACGCCGGCACGATCATCTGGCCCAAAGCGTCTAGCCACATCGGCAGAAATTAATTGCTGGTTACCAGAACTCCAGCCAGCATTCACCACGCTTAGTGGCTCATTTGGCGCACGCTTTGGCAATAATGAAATAGAGCCACCGATACCATCTCCATTGGGGCTGGCGCCATTTAAGAATGCAGAGGCACCACGCAACACTTCTACACGTTCAAAAAGCTCTGCCGCAATATATTGCCTGGGTAACAGTCCATACAAACCGTTATAAGCAACGCTATCTGAATACAATTGAAATCCACGAATAAAATACGATTCCTGGAAGTTACCAAAGCCACGTGCAACCCGTACAGATGGATCGTTCAATAACACGTCACCGACGCTTTTAGCTTGCTGGTTTTGAATGAGCTCATTAGTGTAAGCATTGATTGAAAAAGGCGTATCCATAGCATCCTGATTGCCCATCACGCCAACACGGCCGCCTTTGGCCACCTGGCCGCCAGCATATGGCTTCATCAAGCCTTTGACGTTTGCATCAGCCGACGCTTTTACTTTTACTTCCTCTAATGTATCTACCTCAGACTCTTCGGCAGAAGCATCCATAAAAACCATTGCATATATGACTGCAATCAGGATTTTTTTATAAGCATTCATCAAGACAACCTCAAAAAGTTAACAACCAAGCACTCGAGCGTGCTTGGTTGTTAGTATGAATTCAGCGTTAGCAAGTACAGCTGACAGAAAAGACCGCATTCCGATAGCTCACCTTCACCAAACAATGCGGATTACTGGAAAAATTTATCGACTAGCCATCAACCCAATCCTTAATGATAACAATTCTCATTTTTAAAATCAATAACTTATCGAAGTCATTGATTGATCTCAATAGAAAAACAACGCCCTACCAATTGGCAGGGCGTTGTTGGGCTTTAGAGAGATGCCACCACTTAAAGCAGCAGTGACAACTCACATTAATACTTCCACGTGAGCGTAGCCATCGCACTGGCGGGCGCAGCGTAATAGGCTTGACCAGCACTGGCGTATCTTAAACTAGACAGGTATTTTTCGTTGGTCACGTTATACAGGTTGACGGCCGCATCCCAGTGGTTGTCGATTTTATAATTAGCCATCAGATTCAGTGTTGCGTAGCTATCTTGCTTATACCGGACGACAGCGGCACTAGGCAGTGTAATATCCACGTGGGTATCACTTTGCCAATTAACGCTTGCGCCCACTTTCAGGTTTTCAACAAACGGGACTTTGTAAACTGTCGTCAAATGGACAAGATGCCTAGGCACAAATGGGTTTACATTTTGATTATTATCACCTTTAACACTCATCAAACGCGTGTAACCGGCATTAACACTTAATCCATCCATTACTTCACCAGAGACGTCAAACTCATAGCCTTTGGTCGTCGCCTTAATGCCTTCATAAGTGTTTATTATGCTCCCATTAAAAGACGCTGTTCCAATTGACTGCGCTTGATTCTCTTGCTCGGTTCTAAACAACGCAAACGAGCTATTCAACTTTTTGTTAATCCACTCACTTTTCACACCTGCCTCATAGTTTTTGCCTTCTAATGGGGCGAGTGTTTTCAAGTTGGCGCCCCGCTCGACTTGTGGCTTGTAGATACCGGCATAACTCGCGTACAGAGAATGCTCATCGCTCAAGTCGTAAACAGTACCCACGTAAGGTGTGAATTTATTATTCTCTTTTGCTGTCTGATCAACGTCATAAGCAACTCCCTTTAACTCGTAACTCAGCAAATTGCCGCCCACGGTTATCTTCAAGGCATCCATTGGATTCAGCTTAGCCGCTGTATAAATATTGGTAATGGTATTCTGGTAATCTGAGCTTTTACTTTTATCACCAAACGTTGGCATTGGAAACTCGCCTAGATCATCAAAGCTGCTAATAAAAGTGCTGCCAAGCGTACTACCTGTGCGCGAGTATTCCTTCATATACGATCTACTCCAGGTCGCCCCCACCACCAACTCATGCTTACGGCCAGCCAGTTCAAAAGGTCCATTGGCATAAACATCAGCAACGTGGTCTTTGGTTGCAAAGCTGTAAATGTAAGGATAGCTCTTATAGGTACCCAAACCCGTAGTGCGGTCTTCATAACCATCAACATAGTTATAGCGACCTTCAGATGCGGTATCTTTGTGGGTTAACTGCGCTTTGACTTTCCAGTCATTATTAAAATAATGGGTCAACTCAGCAAAGCTGACATGCGTGCCTACTCTCATATAGGCCCAATCAGTGGCTGGAGAATCAGAGACTTTATAATGACGCTTGGTACCATCGGAATACAGCAATGGCAAGCTACCAAAGTTATTGCCGCTGGAATCATTTTTCTGATAAGTGTGACCAATGGCGAGATTGGTGCTCTCGCTTAAATCTGCTTCAATCACACCATACGCCACATTTCTTTCCGTACTGTAGCGGTCAAGATAAGAGTTTCTATTTTGATTCGCCACAACCAAACGCCCACGTACACTCCCATCCCCGTTCAAGGCGCCAGAGACATCGGCATCCAGGCGGCGATTATCCCAAGAACCTAAGGAGGCCGTGGCTTTTGCCTGGAAGTCTCTTGTTGGTCGTTTGCGAATAAAATTGATGGTGGCAGAAGGGTTACCCGTACCAGCGACTAAACCATTGGCTCCACGTAACACTTCAATGCGATCATAGACTGCCATATCCAAATCGCCATAATTTGTTCCACTAAAACTAATCGGTGAGTTCAGACCATCTATTTGAAAGCTGGTAATGTTTAAACCGCGTGCAGTATATTCAGTACGGTCTGTTTCAAACTGTTCGACTTTAATACCCGTTGCGTAAGACAGTGCATCATTCACACTGAGCACACGAAAATCATCCAGCAGTTCACGGGTAATGACTGAGATGGACTGCGGGGTCTCACGGATGCTGGTATTTAAACGCGTGGCGGTTGAAGTAGACTTCACCGTATAAGACTTTGTTTTTTCTGAGGGTCGGTCTTTTTCTACCTGAGAGGTGACCTTCACCTCTGGCAGAGACTCTATCTCTTCCTTATGTCCCGACTCTTCAGCATATCCTAAATAAGGGATAGCCAGCATTAGCGCGGCTACCAGGCTACGACGACGGAATGAATATTGTAATTTTGAATTGTGCACGAGGCTCCCCTGTCAATAAATTGCTGGCTACAGGAGTAATGACTCGTTGGCTTGCTTTAAATATTAAATGATAACAATTATCATTCAATATTTAAAGCAGAATAAAGCATATTGGTGCAAATTTTACGCAGATATTTTCTGCTTCAAGCTAGGTGCCACAATCACCTCGCCAGTGTCAGTCACGGCGCTGGCCAATCTGACCTCATACAAAGCCTCAAGCAATGGCAGAGTGACATGTGGCGTTTGATAGTCGCCCACCATGGCGCCATGTTTGATAAAAATCAGGCGCTCAAAGCCTTGCAGCGCCTGATTAATATCGTGCAGGATGGCCAAAATGGCGTGACCTCGTTTGGAGGCGAAGGTATAAATCGCTTCCATCAAGCTGAACTGCAAACCAGGGTCCAACGCGGCCAACGGCTCATCCACCAGCAATAAGCCCTGCTCGACGTCCCACAGCTGGGCAAATACCCGGGCCATTTGCACGCGCGCTTTTTCACCACCGGATAAGGTATCAAAGCGGCGGCCAAGCAGATGTGCCGCACAGGCCTGTTCGGCCGCCTGCTGCACAATGCTGCTTAACTGCGGGTCATAAGTGCGCGCCACCCGGCCGAGGCCAATGACTAAATCAACCGGCAAGCCAAAGGCGACCTCATGCGACTGCGGCAAAATAGCCCGGCGACGGCTGAGCTCTGCCAGTGACCAGTCATGCAGGGACCGTTGCTCAAACTGTGCCTGCCCGTTGGCAGGGGTTAATTCACGTGCCAGTAGCTTGAGCAAGGTAGACTTACCCGCGCCACTGGGGCCTAAAATGGCAACTTGCTCTCCCGGCTGAATAGACAGGGTGAACGGGCCAAATTGACGTTTACCAAGCGCGACGGTGACCTGGTTAAACAACAGCAACGCGGTTGCAGACGTGTGCGAATGTGACATGCCTAACTCCCTCTACGCATTCTGGCTAACAGGATGAGGAAAAAAGGCGCGCCTAGCAATGCGGTAAAAATACCGACCGGGATTTCAGCCGGAATGGCCACGGTTCTGGCAGCAGTATCCGCCAGCAGCAGCAAAATGGCACCGACCAACATGGCCAATGGTGCCAGGCGGCGCTGATCTGGCCCAACCAGCAAACGCACTATGTGCGGCGCGACCAGGCCGATAAAGCCAATCATGCCGCACCAGGCCACCGCGAATCCACACAAGACGGCCACCAGCATGATGACCCGCACCCGTAGCGCACGCACATTAACGCCCACATGCGCGGCTGCGGCCTCACCCAGCGCCAATGCATTCATCGTATGCGTCAAGCGACGCAATGCCCAGAAAGCCAATATCAGCGCAAGCAGCAATGCCGTGGTTAATGCCCAGTTTGCACCAGCCAGTGAGCCCAGTGTCCAGAAAGTCAAACTGCGCAATTGCTCGTCTGTGGCAAGATAGGTGCATAAGCCGATCACTGCCGCCGCCAGGGCGTTCAGTGCAATGCCGGTCAATAACAATCCGGCGATCGAATCTGCTGTTAGCCAGCGTGCCACGCTATCTAAAATAAAGCAGACGGCGACTGCGCCAGCAAAAGCCGTTGCCGGTAGCAACCAGTAACGCAAGGCAACCGGGACTTCAATGCCACTGCCCGCCAATAGCACAATGGTCAGTGCGGCAGCACAGGCGGCACCGCTCGTCACGCCCAGCAAGCCCGGATCAGCCAGCGGATTACGAAACAAGCCTTGCGTGAGCGCGCCAGATAAAGCCAAAGCCGCGCCTATCATCACGGCAAACAAGATGCGTGGTAGCCGTAAATGCCACAAGACATAAGCCCCGCCTGACAGCGGCTCATCATCGCCTTGCAATATCGCCAACCAATCACTCCAGGTGATGGTGACTGCGCCCATGGTAGCAGCCGCCCATACGCCCAATATCAATAGCAGCGTGAGCAACCATGCCGGCCGCTGTGTGAGCTGTTGAGAGAAAAACAAACGTGATTTGACCATACGGGATGGCGATGCAATTGAAAGTGTCATAGTGATTGGTCATGCCTGTCACAGGCATGACTTTCCTTGTGGAGAGCTAGGCTTGCATGGCTTTAGTGAGCACTTGATCCAATGCCGAAACGGCTTGCGGCAAGCGTGGGCCAAAGCCCAACATAAACATGGCTTCCAGTGCGACCACGCGACGTTTTTGACCGGCAGTTGTCTGGGCCAGACCGGGTAACTTCAAGACCCCATCCACGCCGCCGACCACACTCATACCCTGCTCTGTCAGCAAGATGATATCCGGCTGGGCGGCAATCACCGCCTCTGGTGTTAATGGCTTAAAACCCTCGAAGCCTTCGATGGCATTACGCGCACCGACATAGGCAATCATGGCATCCGCACTACTGCCTTTACCGCCGACCATCACCTGCCCAGGGCTATGCGATAAGATAAACAACACGCGAGGAGCTGGTGTTTTGCGCGCGATGATAGGTGCACGTGCGCGCTGCCAATCCTGTTTTAACTGATTTTCGAGCTGGCTGGCCTGTGCACCACGGTCAATCAATGCACCGACGCGCTGAATGCGTTCAACCACGCCCTCGAATCTATCATTGGCAGACAACACGGTCACCGGCACGCCTGCCGTGCCAATCTGCCTTAACACGGTTGGCGGCCCGGCATCTTCACTGGCCAATACCAGCGTCGGACTCAAAGCCAAAATGCCTTCGCTAGATAATGCTCTGGCATAGCCTACGCTAGGCAGCTTGGTCGCTGCCTGCGGATACAGCGAGGTCGTATCGACCCCTACCAGCTCTTTTTCGGCACCCAAGGCATAAATGATTTCAGTCAGCCCGCCACCCACACTGACAATGCGACGGGCGACTTTTTTTCCAGGCTCATTCGCGAATGCAAGCTGCGGCAAAGCAATCGTTGCCATCATCGCACCCAGCTGAGTTAAAAAGTGACGGCGAGGCAGCGGTTTGACAGTTTTTTCTAAGTCATCAAGAGTCAACATACAGATTAAGCCTTTGGTAAACGATCGATCAGTGCTACCCAGGCGCCAGCCTCAGGCTTGCCAGCCACACGATCAGCAGCAAACGATGCAATTAAGCCGCCAGACTGATCCAATAAAGTAAGCGCTGAGAACATGCCTTGCACACTGGACTGAACCACCACCCATGCAGACGCAATATGATCTTCGCGCAAATGCAAGTTGAAGCCAGGATCCAGTACATTCAGCCATGGCCCCATGACGACAACTTTATCTACGGCACCTTGATGCGCCTGCGTGACACCCGCATTACCCACCAGGATGCATACTGAAACAGCTTCAGTCGCTGCATTTTCCAGCAATGTTCTGGCTGCATTAACGGACACAGCTTGCACCGACTCAGCGCGCATTTGCTGCAAATAAGACAGCGCGCTGCCCTGGCTTTGCGCCAGCAGCGTATGCAGGTCACGGGCATCATTCACCGCATCCCAGGTGGCCAGGAATGCAGGGAAATCTGCCCCCATTCCTGTGACTGGCAGTGACTGCACAGTGATTCCAGGCTGCTGATTTGCATCGGCATAGTGATCAACGAGCGCCAGATAAGCAGGGAAATCGCTATGCGGCCGTAAAAACACTTTATGCACCGCAGTCCCTGTCGCATCATAAAACTGCAGGCTACGTTGCACGCCTTTTTCACCAGACTCCTCTACCGCAAACCCATGCTGCCACTGCGCAAAATGGCAATGCAAATCAATATGCACGCCACGCACACTGGCGCCAGTCACCGCAGCGTAGCGGCCTTCTTTCTCATGCACACAGGAGACATTCCGTGTAAGCGCCATTACCTCGCCCAAAGATTCTAGTGCCGTCAGCACCTCAGCCCAACGCGGTTGTAACCGTGTTGCCCGTATCAAAGTGGTAGCTTCCGCACCAATATGTGCGGCAATCAGCTCCCCTTCAGAAATATGCAAGTTTTCTGCAATCTCACGATGACGCGCGAGACCAGCCTTTCGTGCCAGTGCAAACTGTTCGCGAATAGCGGCTAAAGGGTCATTCGTTAACGGCAAATTCATGATCAGGCCAATTGATCCATCTTTTGCTGTGTGGCCTTGTCTGGGGACGCGTGGCCCTGATCATTGCGGTGCGTGACTTGCGTCAAGTCCTGGCCATTCAAATGATAGGCTTTGGCAAACCCGGACACATAGCTGCCATGCGCAGGCGTTAATTCAATCAGGTGAAAGTCCGTCAGCTTGCTGATCACATCCATAAACTTGCCAAACTTGTCAAAGAACAAGCCCATGACGAGGTCGAATTTGGCATCATCTCTGGCCACTTCTTGAGCAGCGCATTGAAATACCAGACGTTTTCTGGCGAACAAATGCGCCGCTTCTTTTTCTGCCTCAATAAACATCATGGAGCAACGGCCGGTGTCGCGCAGGTTGGCACAATGCGTCGCCAATTCACTCACGTAGACATAGAATTTATGCTCATGTGCCACATAGGCAGCATAACTGGCCTCTGGCAAGCCTTGTGCGTTGGTAGTAGCCAGCTGGATTGATTGAAACTGGCCCTGAAATGCCGCGGCTTCCGCGCCTATGGCGTGCAACTTTTCGGTATCGCTCATCTACTTCTTCTCCTTAGATTCATGAAACAAGGCATTGTTTATTTTTGCTTGCACAATGCTTGCTGAAAATACGCTTCTTCAACATGCGCTGATTTGGGCTATGGTTGCCATCTCACCCATGAATGTGTGACATATCAATTAATGATATTCTATATGATAATCATTCTTATTCACAACAAAGAATTAATGAATCATGCATACAGCGCAAAACGAGGGTAAGAAAAAAAGAAAAGATGCTCACTATCAGCGCTAGCGAGCTGATGTGAAATATGAAGCACTAGCAGGCGGGCGCCTGATCATTAAAGCGCATGCAGACTGGCCACCCGCAAGCGAGCATAGGTCGCTCACCACGAGGTGGTTAGCGACGTGAAAACAGCGGGTATATCCAGTAGAAAAACACCGCAACCAGCACAGGAATCGCGATAGCTGCATTAGCCAGATATTCGCGCGCATCATCGACGACCAGGGCGAAGATCAAGCCAGCCATTGAGACCACAGCGATCAGCAACGGCCAGAAAAAGATTTGCGAAAGTTGTTTATTCGGCATAAATAGATGTGTCACCATTATTCACCTCACATGTTGGTTAAGCGTATTTGAAATGCCTAACCCACAGTAGTCCTGCGTTTAATAGGCCTCACTTAGCGTAATTCTCGAACGGATATCCGGCACATACTGATGCCGCTTTTTCCACCACAGCATCAAACCGGTCCACAACACAATAATGGTGATCACATCCAGCACGGCCCATAACCACTTCAAGGTCATGCCGCCGTAATCGCCAAAATGCAGCGGCTGCGACACCAGCAAAGCCACCAGGTACCACGGCAAGTCACGACTATCGGTCAAGGTTGCCGTACGCGCATCCACCAGCACAGGCTTAAACAAACGCTTGGTGATAGGGGAATCGCCACGCATGAAAATACCGTAATGATGCGGGCTGGCATAGGCCGTACCGGGGAAGGCAATAAAGCCCAATTGCATGTCCGGTTCAGTTTGTTGTGCCACTTGTACAGATGCCTGCAATGAGGCAAAGCGATCAGGTGGCGGCAAGTTTTTATAAGGCGCAATCATTTGTGACATCTGGTCAAACTGCCAGTACTTAATCAGCAAGTCTGACCAGGCATTAATCACGCCGGTGGCAGCGACCACCAAGGCCCAACTGAGAATGACAATCCCGAGGAAATTATGTACATCCAGCCGCTTGAGCTTTTTACCACGCTGGCGGCGAATCTCACCAAATGCCAGCTTGCGCATAAACGGCGCATACAGCACGACGCCAGAGATAATCGCCACCAATAGCAAAAAGCCCATCAAACCAAGAAACAGCATGCCAGGCAAGCCAGCGAACAAGTCGACATGCAACTTGAACATGACGTACATAAAGCCCTCTTCCACTGGCGGCTCACCAAGCACTTGTGCGGTACGTGCATCCAGCACCACCTGCTTGAAACCACTTTCGGCTGTCGCAGTTTTGGCCATGCTGATGACCCATTGCAACGGCTCATCCTCTTCACGGTACATATACAAAGGCACCATACCTGGCTGCTTGGTTTTGGCCGATGCGAGCAAGGCATCCATACTGGCCAGCGGCCCCTGATGCGCAATCTGTGGCGTTTCGATATGATTGCCCAGCCAGTCACCAATCTCGTGGTGGAAGATCAGTGGCAGGCCGGTCAGGCACAGCAATAACATAAACACCGTGCAGACCAGGCTGGACCATTTATGCACCCACGCCCAGGTACGGATAGAGGACTGCGTCGACATAGAAATACTCAGTTTGCTGGCTTATGGTTGCGGCTGGCTGACAAAACCCACTTTTTTCATGCCTGCCGTTTGTGCCTTTGCCAGCACCTCAGCCAACACTTGATAGCGTGTGTTTTTATCAGCGCGAATCTGCAACTCCGGCTGTTGTTGCTTGGCCGCTTCATCTGTCATACGTGCAGATAAATCAGCGACTGACACTTCGCTGTCATTCCAGAAAATTTTGCCATCCACATCGACTGCCAGGTCAATCACTTCCGGTTTTTCTTCCAGCGGTTGCGAGGTCGCTTGCGGCAAATCAATCTTGACCGCATGCGTCAGCAATGGCGCAGTAATAATAAAAATCACCAACAGCACCAGCATCACATCCACCAACGGCGTGGTGTTGATTTCACTCATGGGTTGAGTGTGCTCACCGGCGCTAAATGGATTTTGCCCCATCATACATTGCCACCTTTGTTCGCTACTTTGGCATGCAGTTCAGTCACATTCGCTGGCTTGCCGCCTGCCTTAATCACTAATGGCGCGCCGGTCGTCAGCAAGGTATGCAAGTCTTGCGCAAAACTCTCCAGCTCGGCCATGATGCCGCGATTAGCCTTGATAAACGCGTTATAAGCCAGCACAGCAGGAATCGCCACCGCCAGACCAATCGCCGTCATGATCAACGCTTCACCCACCGGACCAGCCACTTTATCAATGGTGGCAACGCCAGATTGACCGATCGCTGTTAAGGCGTGGTAAATGCCCCACACCGTACCAAACAAGCCGACAAACGGTGCCACGCTGCCAACCGAAGCCAACACTGACAGGCCACTCTCTAATGCCGCTTGTTCTTGCGACAGAGTGCGACGCAATTGGCGCGCAATAAATTCATCCTGGCTACAAGCCGCGCCTAATGACTGGCTGGCATATTGCTGGTGATGCTGGGTAGACTCGGCTGCCGTCACTGCTAGGCGAAACGCCGGCGATTGCAACTGCGGCTCTTGCAGCGCTTCCTGCAAAGTCGCTTTACGCCAGAACTGGCGCACATAGGCAGACACATCACGCTTGCGCTTGAAGACCTGCCAGGTTTTAACCAGAATAAAATACCAGCTCAGCACTGACATCGTCAGTAAAATCAGCGCCACCAAAACCGACACCACACCGCCTTCGGTGATAAAAGCCAAACCACTTGTTGATTGCATCAAAATTCCCTTTCACTTGAAACTTAACTTAATTCTTGAAACTTACTTATTCCTGAAACCTGCTTATTCTTGCGTCAGCGAGAATGACAACGGTACATTTACGTAGGCACTGACTGTCTTGTCACCTTTGCGTCCGGGCACGAAACGCCATTGTGTGACCGCATTAACAGCCGCCTTGTCCAAGCGCTCAAAACCACTACTACTAACAACATCCACCGACTCTGGACGCCCGTCAGGAGACACGAGTACCTTCATCAATACTTTACCCTCCTCACCAGCTCGCTTTGACAGTCGCGGATACTCAGGTGCTGGATTATGCAAGTAAGCCACACCAAATTTTGGCGGCTCTTCTTTTTCTACAACCTCCTGCTTGGGAGGTGCAGAAACAACCGGCGCCGGTTTGCTCGGTGCCGCTGCCACAGGTGTATCCAGTGGAGGCGCAGAGGGTTGTGTACTGGCCTCAAAGCGCGGCTGGTCTAGCGTCGTTTCGACAATACGCTCGACCACAGGCGCCGGGCGCTCTATCGGCTTCACTGGCGTTTCTTTAGGCTTCACCACGGGCTTCACAACCGGCTGCTGTTTGATGATAGGTACCACTTCTGGCGCAGGCGCTTCTTCTTTTTTGGCCGGTAAAGTAATCAGGGAAACTGTCATCGGCTCCGGCTTAGGCTCGATGATGGCAGGCTCTTGATGCATGACCAGCCAGGCAATAACTGCGGCATGCAGGGCAACCACCAGCAGCATGCCCAAGCCATGCCAGTCCTGGCGTTTATCGCGTTGTAGCCAATCTTCGGTGGCCAGCACAGACCAGCGGAAAATTCCGGCTAACTCACCCAGTTGCCGACGATGCAGGCTAAACTCAGGCAGTTGAGACGCTGACGCGCGCGCGGGCTTCAATGACAGCCCCTGCAAAGACTCACGTTGCATCATTCGCATACTCCTCCGGCAAAACCACAAAAGGCAACGCTAGGTTGCCAGTATCACACACACATTTCACGCAAAAACCTCTACTAATCTTGTTGCACCTGTGCTGGCGCTAGCGCATGACACTTGGTCAACAGCAATTTATTCTGCTTGGTACGGGTCAACTGATAAGTTTCGCCACCATGCATAATGGCCAATACTCCGGCATCGCCCAGCAATTGACTTGCCTCAATGGTCGGCATGCGACGCAAAGAAATACTCGCCGCATTTTGCACTTTACCCAATGATGATTGCAAGCGATTGGTCATGCATTAACATCCAGTCTAAAAAAAGGCCGACTTATATGCAAAAGCATTGCGGCATAGGATTTCAAGGAACACCCTTACCAGGGATAGGTTGGCGCATAACATCACGCCGAATTTGAGCAATGACATGTTGGGGTTAGGAGCACTGCTCAAATGCTTTACCGGCCAAACCTGATCAGGGCCTGACCAGCGAAAAATTAAACGCGGTTTGAGTAATACTCAACCACTTGCTGCACATCCACCGGGAACGGCACATCTTCAATAGATGGCAAATGCCCGATTTTTGCGGTTGCAGATGCTGCTTCTACTGACAACCACTCAGGAATCGTCAGGCTTGGGGTTGCCAATGCATCGACCACCATCGGGATCTTGCGGCTTTTCTCTTTCACAGCCACCACATCACCCACTTGCAAGCGAATAGACGCAATGTTGGCTGATTTACCGTTGAGCAACACATGCCCATGGTTCACCAGTTGGCGTGCGGCAATCCCTGTCGGCGCAAAACCAGCCCTGAACACCACGTTATCCAAACGACGTTCCAGCAAAGACATCAACTTTTCACCCGTTGGCTCGCTGCCTTTACGGGCTTCAAGGATCAAACGGCGCATTTGCTTTTCGCTCACGCCATAGTTAAAACGAATCTTCTGCTTTTCCACCAGCTTGACTGCAAAGTCAGAACGGCGGCGGCGAGATGCCTGCTGGCCATGCTGACCTGGTGGATTAGGACGATTTTCAATCGACTTACGTGACAATCCGGGCAGCTCAACGCCCAATGCGCGCATAATCTTCAGTCTGGGTCCTGTGGTTCTTGCCATGAATCTATAGCCTTTCTTGATTTATCTTTATTACTATTCTTTAAATTTGCCGTCAGCAGCCTGCTATTGCAACGTGGCCGACTGCTCCACAAAATCAGTCACCGCCTGCTGTAGCGCAAATTCCTGATGCGCCTGCAGCAAAGCTTGCCAATCCTGCAGCAATTGCTTGGCCGCAGATTGAATCAAACCACTTTCGGCATACTCGGGTGCTGTCAGCGTCTGCGCCAAACTGCAACCCAGCAACGCCAGATCCTCAGAAGGATTCACGGCATAACGTGTGGCGACACAACTCAGCGAGACCAACACCGCACTGGCCGTTGGCAAGTCCGGATCAAACAAATGACTGGCTGGCGCTGCGTAATTCACTTGCATTGCAATGACTTTCATTTAATCGTTTATGCAAATGATAATGTTTCTCATTTATGATGTCAACTATTGTTTGCAATCCACAGCACAGCCAACCAGACAATTAGGCATACACCCAACATTCCGGCGATATCACCCTCCTCGATTGATCGACAATCTTGACCAAATTAGTAAAGCAAGCTAATGTATAGGGTTCAACATTTATTAGCCGAAAAATCAAGGTTTTATGGACGCTTCAGCCCACTCCGCGACAGACACCCACGCCA
>Ga0208635_100153_pt1 | contig 27331 bp, 22 predicted proteins | sample LakWasMe93_HOW11_2_FD_183915 | JGI IMG/M metagenome (GOLD analysis project Ga0208635, IMG submission 183915) | Freshwater sediment methanotrophic microbial communities from Lake Washington under simulated oxygen tension - Sediment Metagenome... | ecosystem: Environmental > Aquatic > Freshwater >...
GCTCACCATAAAGATGGTGAATAAAACTCACCGAGCGGCCTAGAGTAAGTTCGCCATCGAGCACTGCTCGATGAAAGCCAAGCCAGTCATAAGCTGTTATGTAGGGAATCCATACGATTCTGTTCAATAAGATCAATAGCTTGCCCGATACCGCAGTTGGATTGACTGGAGAGGTTTCAAACTTGAGCTTGGCTTGGATCATATCCGGCAAATAGAAACGTCCGGGCCGCCCCATGGCTTCTTGAATCGGCATACCTGGAGGTATCGACACCTGCTGGGCTGCAGGGTCCTCGACAACCCTAGCCACGTTCCGCGACTGCGAATCCCCAATCCCGCCCATAGCGAGAACAGTCAATACACCCATGCTAGTTAACATTAAAATCGCTGCAGCAAGCACACTCGACCAACGCTTCGAAACAAAAAAATATAATATACTCGGCAGAAAAATAAAGACTGGCGCCGCCTTTTCCAATGACAACATTGAAAATACAAGCAACGCCCCCAGAAGCCAATATCTCAGCTTGGACTTGGTAACAAATGCCGCCACCAAAACCAGAGGCATTACTGAACGCCCTAAAATAAAAACCGCATATCTAAGCAAACTTTCATAACCTTCCAAACCCGCCAAAAACTGACCGCGAGCCTGAGCAATCTCCATCAACGTACCGCCCTTAAGTGCAACAACTACAGGCACAACATCGACTAGATACACAGCATAACCAAGACTCGCCGCATATATACAGAACGCGAGAAGCGACAGACGATACCAAAACGCATTAGAAACGCTAAACCAACGAGATGACTTCTTTGCCAAAGACAAAAATATCTTCGAAAAAAAACCATAAGAAGAAAAATAAATCACAGAAAACAACAAGATCAGAAAAAGAAGCTCGACAGCTTCTCTATCACGAAAAAAAACCAACCCGAGCAATGATGCCGGGAAATAAATCATTCCAATTAAGAAAACAGGAAGGGCTTTAATACCCACAGAAAAATAGTTCAAGAGATACCTTCCCAATCACTTAAAAAGAAAAAAACACAAAAAGCCGACACAATATTCATGATAATAGACGAATCAAATTGGCCACTTGGGACGGCATATCAAAATTCACGTCAAAATAGTCTCGACCCGATTTCCCCATGGCCCCACGCTCGGCGGCACTGAGCGCCTGCAGGCGACGAATGTTTTCCACCAGAGGCAAAGCCTGCTCGGCCGCCGACGCCAAACCCGCGCCGGCCTCTAAGACAACCCGTGCGCCCTCCCCATTGATACTGGCAAGAATCGGTCGACCCGCGGCCAGATACGCCTGAATCTTGCTCGGCACCGTTTGTGCGAAAGCTTCGTTATCGTTGAGCGAAACAAGCAATGCAGATGACTTTTCAAAAATTTGCGGCATCGCTTGCGGCGCAAAGCGTCCGGCCAGAATGAGGTTATTCAAACCAAGGGCCTGCTGTTGTGACTTGAGCCACGCCAGGCGGCTTCCGCTTCCAACCAGAACCAGTCGGATCTGCGGATCATCACGCAAGTGACCGGCGGCCTCCACGAGGGTATCCAAAGCCTGCGCAGTTCCCAGATTGCCGGCAAAAACCACGCAAAAATACTGGTCCAGCAGTTCGCTAAGTTCTGCAGGAACAGGCACCAAATCCACAGGCGAATTGGCATCCATGGAGTTGGGGTAGTAAACGATTTTCTCGCGATCAGCGTAGCGCGAAACCGGTTCAAAAAAGGCACGCGACTGCACCAACAAGATATCGCAGCAGCGATAGATGCCTTTTACCAGCCACCCCACCGCCCTGAGCGCATGAGGATTGTGGATAAAGCCAGTGGCCTTGAGGCTTTCCGGCCACAGATCCTGAACCCACAAAGCAAGCTTTGCCTTCTTCAGCCACTTCAGTGGAATTGCCGGAATGGCCTGCAAGACAGGCGACGGAGCGAAAACCAGAATCGCGTCAAACTCTCGCTTGCGCAGCATCCAGGGCAAAAACAGCAAGCCAGCCAGGACAAACGACAGGTAATTGAGTATCAGGTTTTTCGCCCCGCCTTCCCCACGCGGCCAGAGCGGTACTCGAAGCACATCAATCTTCCCGAGATAGCGCTCGTACTGCGTCCCTCTCGCGCTGTAGCCATCAAAAATCTTGCCATCCGGATAGTTAGGCTTGCCAGTAGCCACGACGACTTCATGCCCCTGCTCATCGAGGGTGCGCACAATGTCGTTGATAATAAAACTTTCGGGCCAAAAGTATTGGGAGAGAACGAGAATCTTCATAGGTAATCAGGGGAATTCAATCAAGGATCCTGGCAACGTGATCGGCAATGGCAAGGCTGGCAGTCAGCCCCGGGGATTCTATCCCATAAAGGTTAACCAGTCCGGGCAGGCTATGGGTTTGTGGATCCTGAATCAGGAAATCTGCGGCTGGCTGCCCTGGCCCGGAGAGTTTAGGTCGGATACCGCAGTAACCGGGCGTCAGGCGCTGCGGATCAAGCCCCGGAAAATAGCGACGGATCGCCAGGGCAAAATCGTTTCTGAGTTCTTCTTCGACCTGATAGTCGATGGTGTCGGTCCAGGCAACATCCGGCCCGAATCTCACTTGCCCGCCCATATCGAGCGTTGCATGCACGCCGAGGCCTGCCGTATTCACTTCTGGCATCGGGTATACAAGACGCGAAAATGGCGAACGCCCGCTGTAGGAAAAATAGCGCCCCCGGCACCATCGGGTTTGCGGCACATGACGCGCCTCAAGGCCGTCGATGCGCGACGCCAGTTGACTGGCAAACAGCCCCGCCGCGTTAATCACCCGCTGTACATCCAGGGAGAAAGACTCGCCGCAGCTCTCACCCTCCACCAGCCAGTGCTCGCCATTGTGCTGTAACCCCAAGACTCGGGTCTCCAGCGCCAGATCCGCACCGTGTCGTTGCGCGTCGCCAAGCAAGGACTGCAAGTAGGCATGGCTATCAATAATGCCAGTGTCTGCCGAGAGCAAAGCCGCCACGCCGGCGACCGCTGGTTCCATTTGACGAAGTTGCGCCGCACTGACTTCCTGCAACGAGTCCACACCCGATTGCACCGCATTCTTTTGAAGGGCATCAAGCGCAGCGATTTCATCCGGGTTCACCGCGACCAGCAATTTGCCGATCCGCCGATGCTCCACATGATGGTCCGCGCACCAGCGATACAGCAAATCGCGCCCCTCCACACACAGACGTGCCTTCAACGATCCGGGCGGGTAGTAGATGCCGGCGTGAATGACTTCCGAGTTGCGACTGGAGGTATGCGAGCCAATCCAGCGCTCCTCTTCAACCACCAGCACACGCTGCCCGGAGCGCGCCAAGCGCGAAGCGCAGGCCAACCCGATGACACCGGCGCCGATGACGAGACAATCGTAAGAACTCATATCGCGAGTGCCTTGTAAGAATCAGGATTTGGAAAGAAGACGCAGGTAAACGTCGTGCATCAACTGCGCGTTGGCTTCGATCGCAAAGTTTTCCTCTGCCCACTGGCGAGCCTGGCGGCCCAGTGTCTGGCGAAAGACGTGGTCCTCTGCCAAACGTTGCAAGGCATCGGCAAGCAGCTCCGGGTCGGGCCGCGGGATTGCCAGTCCGGTCACTTCGTGCAACAGCGCGTCCGGCACAGGATCTGTCACCGCCACCACGCTTGGAATCGAATAGAACGCAGCCTCGAATACGGGTCGGCCAGCCGCATCCAGATGAGAGGGAAAGCAGAGAATATCGAGCTGCGGATACAACGACCTGACGTCTGCGACGAACCCCAGCATACGGACCTGTTCCTGCAATCCGTGTTCGCTGATCATCTGTTCAACATTGGCACGCACATCATCGGCAAAACCCAGCTTGCGCAGCGCCCATGCCTTCAACCCGGTGAGCTTGCGAGCGTTTTCCCCGGCTATCAGACACTCAATATTGACCTTGCGCGTCTTCAGGATACGCATCGCCTCGATCAGCTCATAAATGCCTTTGAGCGGAATCAGAACGCCGAGAAACCCGACACGCACGGGCTCCCCGGCGTGTCGCGAAGGCCGAGTCTGTACGTCGTTTTCAATACCAAGGCCGTTGTGCACGATGCTCAGGGGCAAGTCTGCCGGTAGCGTTGCTGCGACCGTATGATCGATCGGCACGACAGCCTCGGCATGTCGTCGCAACAATGCATTGACCAACCGGGTACGCAAGCCGGACCCCGGCGCGCGTTGCAGGGAGCGCACATGCACCAGCATCGGCACCCGCAACAGCCATTTGGCAACGATGGCCAAGGGCAGCAATGTCACTTCGTTAACGTGCAATAAATCGAACTTTTCGTGGCGCAAGCGCCAGATCGCGGCCAATGAAAACGGCAGCAAGAAGACCTCTCGCAGCAGGATTATCCAGCGTAGACGGCGATAGTGGCTGAAACGCGTATTGTCGAACTGGCTGAGCCCTTTGACCTTGCGTACGTCCATGCCGGCTTTGACAAAAGCCTCGCAAACCGGACCGTCAGGCGTCACGACCGTGCCCTGCACACCCAGCGCGTGCAATCGGGTGAACAGTTCGATAAGGCTCTTTGAGGCGCCACCGAATGCCGCGGCAGGATGCAGGTAAAGTACCCGTGGTAATGACTCACTCATCGCAAGCTACCGTACCAGCGGGCGAAGTTGACCCAGCGCCAGACCTGCCACGTATAGGGGCGACGCCCCGCAACGACTGCATCAAAGTGCTCAAGCAACTTGGCCTGGTCAAGAAATGGCAGACCCAGATCCTCTTCCAGCCAAGGTCGCAGCGTATCGGCCATGCCCATCAGCCATTGCTGCTCGGGCGTCGCGAAACCGATCTTGTCACGACGATCCAGCACCTCGGCCGGCACGATCCCGCGCAATGCCGAGCGCAGAAGGTGCTTGGTCTCACCACCCGGCGAAACCAGGTACTCCTCTGGCAATGACAGCATGAAGTCGGACAAGTCAGTGGTCAGGAACGGTACGCGGCTCTCCACCGAGAAACGCATCGAGTTGCGATCACCGTGGCGAAGCAGGCCGAGCAGGCCACGCGTATTCAACGAGGTTGCCAACGTGCTCATCATGCGTCGCCCCGACAGGCTTTGCTGTGGCGCATGCTTCGGAAAACCAAGATGCACACCGCTTTCGCGCAGCGGGCCGGGGCGGATCCACGCAGGGCAATTGTCCATACCGTTAAGCCCTCGCAACAGATCGTGCAAGCGGCCATCACTGTACTCGCCAACAACCCGTTTCAGACCTTCAAGCCGGCTACGTCCAGGCCATTGCGACCATTGATTCAAAAAGCTCCAGGCTTCGCGGTACTGCCCTTTGTCCAGCAGACTGCGGATACGCTGCCCCGCATAACCGCTGTAGCCACCCTGGTTCTCGTCGGCGCCCTGCCCTTCCAGAGTCACGGTGATGCCCTGCTCCTTGGCCTTCCTGAAAACGCGATACTGAGCGTAGATACTCGTGCTGCCGAACGGCTCCCCTTGGGCGGCAATCAGGTCTTCGAGATCAGCCGCCAGTTCGTCTCCAGAAACAATCACCTTATGCGCCTTGGCGCCGACATGGGCATTGATCTTGTCTACCCAGCTTTCTTCGCTGACGACGCTACCCCGGGCAATGTAGCTGAACGTGTTGATATCCGAGTCCGGTTCCAGGTGACGCATGGCGCAGACGATTGCGGAAGAATCGACACCTCCGGACAGGGCTGCGCCGACCGGCACATCACTGCGCATATGCAGGCGCACGTTGTCGAGAAACATCTCCCGCAGCTGATCGCTGGCGCTGGCAAAGCTGATCGATTGGGTCTGTACGATGGAAGGCTTCCACCAGGTCTCGGGACTGGACACCTTGAGCGTGGCCAGGTCGACAGTCAGCAGTTGACCCGGAAGCAGGCTGACCACGCCCTCGATGAAGCTTTCCTGGCCAAAGTCATATTCGCCATGTACCAGATAATCGTAGGCACGCTGCCAATTCAGCGTTGAGCGCTGACTCTTCAGCGCTCGCAGGGCGGGTAGCTCTGAGCCGAAGATGAACGCGCCATCCTCCAGCGCATAGAAGAACGGCTTGATGCCGAATGCATCTCGAACACAGGTCAGTGAGTTTTCCTGACGATCAAACACCACGAAGGCAAACATGCCCTTGAACCGAGGCAACGCTGCTTTGCCCCATTGGCTCCAGGCGGCCAGCAACACTTCAGTGTCCGAATGCGTGCGAAAGCGTGCCCCAAGGGCCTCCAGCTCCACCCGCAATTCGAGGTAGTTATAGATCTCGCCATTGAACACCAGCCCGAATCGTTGATCGGCGGAGTACATCGGCTGCTGACCTGAACTGGAAAGGTCAATGATCGCGAGGCGCGTATGGCCGAGAACGACCGCACCCTCGCCGACCGGATGACGATCAAAGCCTTGGTGATCCGGGCCTCGAAGACGCATCGCGGCTAATGCAGTATCGATTCGTTGATCCAGCCCCGCAGGTGCAGCCCGCCAGAATCCCCCTGTAATTCCACACATCTTATTTGGCGACCTCTACATGCAAATCCTGGGTATTTTCGTAATCTTCCTTGATATCGCGAGCAATATTCAGGGGATCATGCCAGCGCTCAACGAAGGCACGGCTTCTCTTGCCGAGTGCCACCAGCGACTCACGCGGCATCAGCAATAAATCGCGCAATGCGTCCTCTACCGTAACGGGGGTAATCTGGAGAAAGGGCAAATCAGCTTTCATTTCAGGCGGAATGAATCCCAAGTCCTCATCCCGAATATAGACGAGCACCGGCTTGCCAAGCGCCATCAGTTCCACCGCCAAACCGCCGTACCAGCCTGCGAACAGCTGATCCACGAGCACATCCGCCGACTCATAAACCTTGCGCGCCTCGGCGTTGCTCATGCCTTCAACCAACAGCAACTCGAACTCGAAACCCTGAACACGCAACCGGTCCAGTGCACGAAGGATAAGATCCGAACCTTTGACCTTACGGTTGCTTGGCGCATGCACAATGCGCAAAGGCCGGTTCTGGTCCTGGGTATAGGAAGGCACCCACTCATCCAGAAAGACAAGCGAATAAGGGGTGAAACGTGCGCTTTCGGGAAGCACATGCAACAAGTCGGGATTCACCGAGTAGACCTGATGGGCAATACTCGAAAGCAGCTTGATATTGCGCCGTTTGAAGGCATCGGAAGCGGCGCAGTAGTAACCCTCGTCGACCTGGCTGGCGATGTTGATGGCGAAATGTTCGCGACTGTAATCGCCCTGACGCGCGTCATCGCCCTGATAGGTGACAAATACAGCCTTGCCCAGCATGCGCACATAGGCAATTTCAAGTCGCTGCAATGTGCGCAAGTAGCCCGCATAAAAAAGACGCAGAAAACCTCTTGCGCCCTGACGCGGACTGAAACTGAAGGCATAGGCGTTAGCCAGCGTAGTGCCTGCGTTGTAATGAATCACATCGAAACGCGGGAGCAAGAACAGAATCGCCCAGAGCCGTTTCAGCTCGCGCATCACTAAACTTTGCCCAGGGCGATGCAGCTCCAGATCTGCCGGGTAGGCAAGGTAATTCTGCGACACCACAAGGGAATAACTGCGCACACCCAGCATCCGTAGCGCTCGACTGAGCGCCTGGGGGTTGCCGCCCACAGAACTGGGGGCGTGCAGGACTTTGTAGTTCTTCATCAGGGAATAAGTTCCAGAATTCCTTGAGCAAAAGAAACCCTGGGGGCAATCAGTGACTCACTCAATGCATCGATATTGGCGATCAGGTGACGAGGCTCTACCTCTTCGACTTTGAACACAGGAGTACGCCCCACTGCTTCGCCGATGATGTCGGCGATTTCGCGAAGAGAAAGAACTTGCGCTCCAGCCACGTTGAACGTGTGGCTACCTTCTAGCTCGAGGCATTGCTCAAGCGCAGCAACGGCATCGCTGACATGGATTGGATTGATCCTGATCCCGTCATTGCCTTGCAACGTGATGGCTTGCCCAGACATGACGTTATCAATAAGCCGGGGAACAAGCATCGAGCGCTTCTGACCCTTGCCATACATGAAGAAGAATCTAAGGACGGTAACATTCATCAAAGACGAATAATTCTGCGCTAGCACTTCACCGCACAACTTGCTGCCCAGGTAGTAACCCAGCTGGCCGTGATGAGGTATTTGGGCATTTTCTTTGAACGCCTCATCTCCCGCGCCATATACCCCGCCAGACGACGCGAGAATGAAATGCTTCGCCCCTGCGGTCCTGGCGTAGTCGAGCAGGCGCGCGGTAGAGGCCACATTGACGCCGAAGACGTCCAAGGCCTGATCGGGAAACTCCCGAAAACGAGACGATTGCGCGAGATGGATAACGGCATCGACCGCGACCGGCAACGACTGCTGCGACCAGTCCTGTGAAAGGTCCAGAACATGGTAGGTCACTCCAGCCAGAGGCTTTTCTGGCGCGGAGTGAACTATTGCATGAACCTTGTGCCGAGTAACCAGCTGCGTTACCGCATGCACCCCCAACAATCCGTTGGCGCCACTAATAAGAATATTCAAAGCTGCAACCCCACCTAATTAACCTTCCTAGCCCTGTTCTCGACTGCCCCTTCGGGAGGGCCGATCAATTTGGCGAAAATTTTTGAAAAAACAAGCGAAATAGCCTCTACGGAGTGACGGCGCTCGATATAGTCTCGGCCCTTCTCCGCCGCCGCCACAAGAATATCCCGATCCGCGTACAAGGTTCGAACAACTTCTTTAAACGAAAAGGCATCCGCACGAATAATGGGGATTTCGTCAAACCCTTGCAGCAGGTCGGTAGCGACGTATAACTCTTCAAGGTCGCGTCGAAGGTGGCAGATTACAGGTTTTCCGGACGCCATCGCCTCAATTGCAAACATCGCGTACCAGCCGACCACCAACTGGTCCACGATGACATCCGCCTCAAGAATCAGCCGCCGCACCTCCTCATTTGGCACGCGCTCCAACATCATCAACTCGATATCGAGCCCTTCTGCGCGTAGCTCTTCGACCGCCCGCACGACGTGGCGCGTGCCCTTGATTTCCCGATGATTGGGAGCATGCAACAACTTCAACGGCCCTGTACGGGAAGGAAGCCTGTTTTCGGTGGGCACGAACTCGGGTAGCGGAATGGAAAAGTGAGCAATCATCAGGGTATCCCAATGGTGCATGTAGTCCACCCATTCACAACCGCCGACGATATGACTGCCTGCAGAACTCCATACATCGACCATTGCCTGGATATGTACGTGTCGCGTCCGATGCTGCGGATAGTCGACAGCCATAGCATGCTTGAACTGTAAGTTCGGCGAACGACTCATGATCTGGACATCCGAACCGTATGGCAATACGACTGTCTTCACCCCCGCCAAACGATAAAGGTAGGGTTCCAGTCGCCAGAGAAATGCAGTGCCCTGGCCTAAAGGGCCGCCATCAAAATAGACGATCAAGGAACGATAACGCAGGGCGGACCAACCGAAAATGTAAAGATTGAGAAAAATCTTGCGAAAAATAATACTTTTCGACAACCAGTGATTATCAAAGCGAACATCGAAGTTACTTGTAATATGCCAAACTTGACTAACGAAAGTTTCTGCAGAATAGCCCGCTAGTTCAAGCGCGCGCTTATGATAAATATTATTAATCAATGGAAATGGGCCAAGACCGACATCCAACTTTTTTTTACAACAACCAACAAGCAGGGCCATTATAAACACAAAAGGCAGCGCCACAGTTTCGAATACAAAACGAAAGCAGTAGTACATAAACTTCATTATAATGCCACCAGGTTTATCACTCTATAATTCACGGAAAACCTTCAGATCCAGTGCGGGCAGCGCCAGCAACAAACAAATAACGGCGACGACCAGTTTGACCGCTATAACTCTTAAGTCTAGATCACTCTGCTGAAAGAACACGCCGACGAACAGGACGACACCGCCAAGCAGACAAATCCAAAGCAAACGCTTCCAGGAAACAGGCAAAGGATAATAACGCTGGGTATAAAATAAAAATCCAGCTGAAAGAAAAAAATAAGACACCACTGTAGACCAAGCCGCACCTGAAACACCAAATTTTGGGATCAGCCACCAGTTCAGGGTGACATTCAAAAGCGCAGCTACCCATACAAGGTAGGCAAAAACCCTGGTTCGATTAGCCAGCGAAATACCTATAGCCGTGACCTGCTGACTTGCTTGCAATACTGCGGTGAAGCAAAGAATCGCCAGTGGTACTGCTGCTGCAAAATACTCTGCCGGCAGAAGTAACCCTAGAAGCTCACCGGCAAAAAGCGCTATTGTTCCGGCAACCATCAGCATCACAACAAGCAATATCAAAAGCACTTCGAAATATATTCTACGGTGATTTTCTGGAAAATCTGAACGAATTTTGACCGCGTAGGGGCTCCAAGCCATTCCGAATGCAGTAGCGACGAAGACCGCCAGGGTAGAAAAACGGAATGCAACAGAATAGATACCTACATCGTCTACTCCTGCCATTGATGCCAACATCCATCGATCAATTGAGGCAAACAGCCAGTATGCAAGTTCGGTAAAAATGAATGGAGTACCGAACGCGACCAGACGACGAGACCAGACAGCATCAGCCTTAAATACCAGGTCGCTCCTGATAAGCCACAGCCCAAGAGGAATGGCTGTCAAAAGCACAAGAGCCTGTGAAAGAAGGACTCCTTCCACCCCGCTGCCCCAGTAAAGCACAGCCACCACCGACAACAATGCGCCCAGGGCTCGACTGCAAAAGGAAAACCCAAGAAATTTCCAAGGGGAAAAATGTAATCGAAGCACATCCTGCAGGTACTGTACCCACTGAGTCGACGCTAGAAGCATAGCGACTGACAATACTCCGACTACGCCTAGCGCCGCGGTATTATCCCCCGACACCTTAAAAATAAATGGCACGACAAAAAATGCAACTGCGGCGCAAGATACCCCTAACGCCAGCGTTATGAAGAATCCTGTTGAGACTAGCAGTGGCCTCTCGCCCACCTCTGTGGCCTGATCCCAATAGAAGCGTTGCACCGCATTATTTAAGCCACATCGGACGAGAACTGCACCAAGCGATACTATAGTCATCGCCAACTCCAGAAGCCCAAACCCTGAAGTTGACAATGAAGCAGCAAGCAAGGGAAAAGTAAAAAAAGCCACCAGCTTAAGGAAAAAGTCCCCCATCCCATAGATGAAGCTCTCACGAATAAGCACCCGTAATAACTTCACTACGGAAGCCTGCCGTTCTGCAAAGGATGCACTATTTTTGGCGCTCTCGACACATACTCTCCCAGTAACGGGTGACAGTAATTTATCATTGAAGCACGACGCCCATAAACTGTTTCAATGACATCTGAATAGAACACACCTGCTGCGTTGAAGTCGTGATATTTCTCGACGTATCCTCGCCCCGCAGCCCCTAACTGTGCACGTAAGTCCGGGCTCGTCACCAGTCGACGCAGCGTAGATTTCAGGCTTTCTGGACTTGCAGAAACGACTGGGCACTCCGAAAAATAAGACCACCTTCTCAAAGGCAAAATATAGTCATCGTCTTCGAGATTAGATAAGACGGGCAAGCCGCTTGCCATACCCTCGATACCGTTAAGACCGTGACCGGTGGCTATCAACTGTTCAACAAGGATGTCGACTTCACATTGAAGGACCTCCTTGACCCGCTGGTTAGGCATTTTCTCGATAAGCACCAATTCTACTTTGAGGCCCTCAGCCTTGAGAGCAGCAACTGCATCAACCACAAACTCGCTACCCTTGAAACCTCGGTGATTCGGTGCATGGGCGACATATACGGTTTCACTGATCCCATCGGCGTGACTGCCACGAGTCGAAGGTGCCCATGCCTGCGTATCTATAAACAAAGAACTAGGCACAAGGACATCCCAGCGCCCCAAACCATCAGGACCTGCAAAACCTGGAATCACGAAGTCCGCATTGGCGCACCAGTAATCTACACGACGCGCTATCTGACACTGCCGCCTGGCGGGCATAGGGATCGACATCAACAGCCCATGAAGGAGGGCTGTCGATCGAACACGATTATAGGAGTACACATCCAGTCCAAAAGGCAGGACGACAACTTTCTTGCCTGCAAGTCTGAAGAGGTGCGACTCCAACCACCACAGTGGAGAACTACCGAGAAAGTACCCCTGAAAAGATATAAAAAATACATCAAAGAGAAACAACGATCTGAAAAAAGATAGACAGTACCCAAGCTTCGGATGGAGCCACGGATACTCCTCTTCGGAAACGAGATCGTAATCCTCCCTTTTATTTATCGTATATGAATAACTTGCGGTATAGGTACAGCTCGCATAGCCAGCAGCACTCATGGCTTTTGACCAATAAGAGTTGTTAATTATAGGTGCACACCCCCACACCAACCGAGGAGCCTGGCCAGTAAAAAATCGAGCCACCAATGAAGCCAGTACCATTAAAGGATAGATTACTGGAAGGGCAGCCAAACAAATTGCGTAGAAAATTCTCCCCTTCATAAAGTGCCAAATTCACCCAACACAAGACCGTCACCACTCAGCCAATAGACAGGCCCAGAATTTACGTTCTCGATTTTTTCGGCCACACGCGGGTGATAAACCTCGTTGAGCAAAACGAATACTACGTCAGAGGGCTCGAATGAGACATCCTCAAAGGCAGAAACCATTAAATTCGTATTAGGCATATATCGCCCGAGCAGGATTGGATTGTCATCCACTAGAACAATCGAGTTCTCCAAAGCCATTATTCGGCGATCGAGATAAAGCAATCCGGTCAAACTTAGCCCCGCCCCGTAGAAAATAAATCTGCGCCCTTCTCCAGCTTCCATGAGGCTGATGATCTTCTCAACAACGTCACGGGCACGCGACATAAGCTGTAAAGGAGCAAACACTTTGCTGACAGAGCGCGCCATCGCAATAATGCTCGGACCTTGCGCGTCAATGAACTCCAGCTCAAACCCCACTCGGGTTAGCAATTTTGTGAGCGACTTCTTGCAAAAGTAATGTGGATGCTCGTGAGCGAAGACATTCAGCAGTCCAGCTTCAAAAAATGCCTCAATATTTGGAACCTGGACAAAGAAGCACCCTCCCTCTTTGAGTTCGGAGCGAACTTTCCTGAAAAAAAGATCAAGATCGACAATATGCTCAAGATTGAATCTGCTCACCACACAGTCGAACTCCTGAGAAAATGGAACATTCTCATAAAAGTCGTCAATCAATTCGCAATCTTCTGTCACTTCTGCGCCAGGACTGACACCCACACTTGAATAGCCAAGTGTCGAAAAGAACTCAAGTTGCTTGCCACTTGAACAACCCACCTCCAGCAAACGCGCGCCCTTTCCGCTGCCTTTCAGGAAGGTGAAGGCATTTTCGAACGGACGTCGGTATGCATCACCCATACTTTCCAACGCAGAATACGGGTAAAGGTAATAATAATCTCGATAGAGTGAACGATTGAAATCGAGATCAATATCATCGAGAAAAATATGATTGCATCCCTGACAAGAAAGACCGCGCAGATCCGAGGTGGCAACTGAGGACCGCTTGGCCTTTTCAATAGGAAAAAGAATTGCCGGAAACTGACTGGTATGAACCAGCTCCGCCAACTCGCTTCCACCGCATGCCGGACAAATGAGACCTTTAATAATCACAACTTGTACTCCACCAGACCACGCAGCACATAACCTTCTTCATAAGAAAACGACTTCTCAATCCGCGCTCCGCGCAGGTGAATATCCATTAATACATCGGGCTCGTTATACCCCATCATTGCACGGAGCGAGGTCGTCCCAGAGAACCTTGGATTAATCTCGAAAACCATCACTTCGCCATTCACTACACGGCACTGAATGTTTATTGCGCCACAGGCGCCAATCGACTTAGCAATAGATTCGCATTGCTTTGTAATATCAGGAAAACGACCGACATAACCATGGCTCACGCCGGAACTGATAACTAATTTACTTCCGAGGTCCTTCCTTTCCGTGCGATTAGGGACACTGACACGGACATTCAAGCCACCGGAGAGCAAACGACGGACTGCAATCGAATTTATCAGATTTCCATCCATGTCAGAGAGCACACCAACTGTGTATTCATCTTCAGGTGTCCCTACATACTCTTGAATGACAAATGTGGCGGCGATATTCTCAAAGCCTAGATAAGTAGCTAACGCCAGCAACTCCTCTTGATTCTGAGCAATATAGCAATTTGCTGAACCACCTGCGCCAACCGACGGTTTCACTACTACTGGAAACCAGTCGATTGCCAATAGATCCTGCTGTTGGGTCGCACGAATGTACTTCGGCGCCTTGAACCCCAACTCCATCAACTTGGCATTGGTGGATTCCTTGTTCATGCAGAGATCAATCAGGCCTGCCGGATTTATAGGCAGAAAGATACCTCTATCTAAAAAGCGGCTACGTTCTGCGGAGAAACGCTTGAGTTCAGGTTCACAACCATGGAAAACTGCCTTGACATCAAACTGCTCACAAACATCGAGTACACGATCTATATAGTTTTTGTCATTCGCAAGTGGAAGTACCACGTGGGCATCAACCCACGAAAATTGCGGACAGTGCTCCTGTGCATCGGCACCGACAATAAAGTACTTTCCTTTTTCGGCCTGCAGCAATGCCTTTAATATTTGCTCGCCGTGCCCACCACCACCGATAGCAGTCACCAGTACAGCAATACGATCAGCACTCATATTAAATCCCCAAAAAAATTATCGTCACGCCGGCTGAACAAGGAGAGTACCGAAGTATGTAGTTCATCCTTACCCAGAGCCAAAGCGTCAAGGCTACTTTCGATATTGAACCGTACAATCCGTACCGATCCGCTCTTATCGTCAAACAGTGCAGCCGCCCCATACCGACCATCATCCCGCGGCAAACCACAACTACCGACGTTCACATAAACAACACCTTCATGCCGGCGGATAAAAGGCCTATGGCTATGCCCCATGAAGACATAATCGGCAGAAACATTGAAGGCGGAAAGTTCCGTATCGGGATAGACATATCCATTAGTTGGGTCATTTGGGCTGCCATGTACAAACAGGCAGCGACCGGCCTCAAAAGCCAAATCCATCGACCTAGGCCACTTCGCCAGCTCTTCCAGATCATTTGGGCTTATTTCGCGGCGTGTTTGCGACAATTGGTACACACGATCTTTCTGTGGCGTTATATCACCGGAAATCAGCATTTCCTCGTGATTACCAAGAACACATTTGAAGTCGCTCTGACCTCGAGTGAGTCTTCCGACCACAGCCCCTCCCGGGATGTAGCCGACAGCGTCTCCCAGAAAGATGAACTCCGTCGCCCCTAGGCCACGTAATACGGCAACAGCCAGATCGAATCCGGCTACATTACCATGAGCATCTGACAGGATTCCCAGCATTGCGCACCTTACCCCTTGCCAACACAATTGAGCCAGGCATTCACATTCAGCAATGACCAGATCAGCAAACGTCTGTTCTGGGTACCGTCCAGGTGTTCTCCCACCAGCTTTGCGACAGCCTTCCGATCCATGAAGTTGTATATCGCGGCATCTTCCTCAAGCAACGTCCGCTTTACAAAATCGATACTCTCACCTTTGAACCAGCTTGCATCAGGAGCAGAAAAACCTTGTTTCTCCGCTTTGGCTACGTCACCTGGAATATGCCGACTCATCACATCACGGAGAATCTGCTTCCCGTCGCGCGTTTTCTGGAAGTACATATCGGATTTTCCGCCCGGCTCGTTTTCGTTCAGGCGAACCACTTCAGACAGATTGTTCAGCTTCAAATGCACCGGGCATCGCATAGCGAAATCGACAAGATCGTTGTCAAGGAAAGGTACACGGCTTTCCAAGCCATGTGCCATGCTGAGCTTGTCCTCGACGACTAGCAGGCCATGCAGAAATGTCTTGGCTTCAAAATACAATGAGTGGTTGATGTAATCTTCAGGCGTATACAGATTGTCAGCATGATGTTTGAAAACGTCACGGAATATATCTCGCGTCCACACATCTTTCACATCATCATGAATAGGTCCGAAAACTTGTTTAATCTGACTGTTCGGTATCAAGCGTTGCCAGAACTGGTAGTACTTGTCGATGTAATGCTCGAAGTCATCATTAACCACTGCACGGTAGTAGCGCCAAGGATAACCAGCAAATAGCTCGTCACCGCCTGCACCAGACATCACTACCTTTACAAATTTCGAAGCCAGCTGCGCGGCATAGTAATTCGGATAGCTCTGCCCCACACGCGGCTCTTCCAGGTGCCAGGCCAGCTTCGGTAGAACCCTTTCCATATCCCCCGCCTTCAGGACCATCTCGTAGTGCTCGGTCTTGAAGTGATAGGACATGTACTCAGCCTTGCTGCGCTCATCGAACCCCATCTCAATGCCTGAAGCAGAGTTGAGGTCGAAACCGCACGTGAAGGTTTTCATATAAGGGTAGGACTTGGCGGCGATCGCTGTGATCGAACCCGAATCCATGCCTCCACTGAGATAGCTGCCGAGTTCCACGTCGGTCACCAACTGACGATTGACTGCCTGTTTGAACAGACGGTCCAGCTCCTCGCGATACTCCTCATCACTGGCCTTGTGTTCCGGCTCACGGAAGTCGTAGTCCCAATATTGGGTGAACTGCAGGGCCGGTGTCTTGCGCTTCAAGTCCAGAACCGCGTAGTGCCCCGCGGGGAGCAGCTTCACGTCATTGAGTAAAGTCTTGTCAGTGAAAATGTTCTGGAAAGTGAAATATTCCAGCAGCGCTTTTTTATCCAGGCTGCGACGAAACTCCGGCATGGCAAGAATTGCCTTTTGCTCGGAGCCAAACGCCAAGGTATGCCCCTGCTGGGAGTAGTAAAGAGGCTTAATGCCGTACCGGTCGCGGGCAAGCAACAGGGTTTGTTCCTGCCTATCCCACAATGCGAGGCCAAACATGCCGTTGAAACGTTCCAGGCCTTTGGCACCCCATGCAATCAGTGCATTGAGCACGACTTCGCTGTCGGTGCGAGAGCGGAACTGATATCCCAACGACTCAAGCTCAGTACGCAATTCACGGTAATTGTAGACCTCACCGTTGTAGACCATCACATAACGCTGGGATATCGAGGCCATCGGTTGATGGCCCGCAGGCGAGAGATCAATGATTGCCAGACGACGATGGCCAAGGCCCACGTTGCCTTCGACCCAATGCCCTTCTCCATCCGGACCGCGATGAGCAATGGCGTCCGTCATGCGCTGCAGCACTACAGGCGATACCGGGTTGTTATCTAGATGAATGAGGCCGGCAATACCACACATGCGCTTTGTTGCTCCTGAAAAACGGGGAAGGTGATGAACCGGAAACAGCCATGTTCCGGTTCATCACCTGAATATCGCCCCCTTGTGCAAGCAAGAGGGCTGAACTACTACATTGTTTAACGCAACTGGCGGATGGCCTCGACTACATAGGCGTAATCTTCAGGCGACATGCGATTGTGCAATGGGATGGCCATGCTGTGATCGTTGCAGTCACGCGCACCCGGGAAGTCGTCAGGCTTGAGACCGAAACGTTCACGGTAGTAAGCCAGCATATGCGCAGCGTGGGTTCCCGGACGGGTGGCGATACCCTTGGCCTGGAGTATTTCCATCATGTCGTTACGCGGCATCGGAGCTTTGGCCGGATCGATATAGGTAACGAATGCCTGCCAGCCGTGACGCCCACCTTCGGGGGTGGTAGGCAGGCGCAGCCAATCGATATCTGCCAACTGCTCGCAGTAGTACTCGGCCCAACGTGCGCGCTCATCGATGAATCCATCGAGCTTGCCAAGTTGAACGATCCCGACAGCACCCTGCAGATCGGTCATCCGATAGTTGAAACCCAGCAGGTTGAACTCCGGCAACAGATACGGCCGAGGCCCATTGTGACGCTGCTCCTCGGAAAGAGTGGCGCCATGGTTACGCAGTTGGTTCATACGCTCGGCCAACTCAGCGTTGGCCGTGGTGACCATACCGCCCTCACCGGTCGTTACCGACTTGCGTGGGTGGAAGGAGAACGCTGCCACATCGCCGAGGCTGCCCGCAGGGCGACCTTTCCAGCTGGCGCCCGCCGCACAGGCGGCATCTTCAACGATGGCCACATTGGCTGGCAATTGTGCGCGCAAGGCGTCCATATCCAGGCAACGGCCAAACAGATGCACGGCGATGACCGCGCGGGTTTTTTCAGTCAGCTTGGACGCGATCTGCTGAATATCAAGGTTGTAGGTCTGAGGGTCGACATCCACGAAAACAGGGGTCGCGCCGCAATACAGAACTACGTTGGCAGTGGCCACCCATGTAAAGGCGGGCACAATTACTTCATCACCCGGGCCGATACCCAGGCCAGCCAGAGCAAGGTGCAGGCCGGTGGTGCAGGAAGTCACTGCCAGTGCATGAGGCACGTCATGACGCTCGGCAAACGCCTTCTCAAATGCCGCGACCTTTGGTCCTTGAGTCAACCAGCCGCTCATCAGCGGCTCGCGAGTTGCCTGCCATTCTTCTTCACCGGTGCAAGGTAACGAGATGGCGATATTACGCATTTCCATTACGCTCACTCCGCGCCGTGCTCTGCACGCCAATCGATCAGCTTCTGCAAGCCTTCACGCAGTTCGTACTTGTAGGTAAAGCCGAGATCTTCTGCCGCCTTTTTCGGGCAGCCGATACGGTTTTGCACCATGCGGCGCGCGTCGTCGGCGCTGTAAGGGCGATACTCGACAACCAGGTCGGACTGTTTCAAGTCGAGGATACCGTCGCACAGTTCCTTGATGCTGGTTTGCACGCCGGTACCGACGTTGTAGAACTGATCGGTGACTTCAGCTTCAAGCGCCTGCACGTTGCAACGTGCGACGTCTTCCACGTAGATGAAGTCGTAAGCCTGGGTGCCGTCGCCGTTGATGACCGGACCTTCGTTGGCATCGATCTTGTTGAGCATGATCGGGATTACGCCAGTGTAAGCCGCAGTCTGGTCCTGGTGCGGGCCGTAAACGTTCATGTAGCGCAGGCCGACATAGCTCAGGCCGAAACGATCATGGTAGGCGTGGCACATGGCTTCGCCAGCGATTTTGGTGGCGCCGTAGAAGTTACGGTTGTTGAACGGGTGGTCTTCGGTCATTGGTACCTGCACCGCATCACCGTAAACGGAGGCAGAGGAGGAGTAGACCAGACGCTTGATATTGTTCTGAACACACGCCTCAAGTACGTTGAAAGTACCTTCGATGTTCACGTGGAACGCTGTCCGCGGGAAGTCCTTGCAGTGCAGCAACCACATGGCGGCAAGGTGGATAACGCCGTCCATGCCTTTCATTGCATCGTTCAGCAGATCGATTTCGCGTACGTCGCCGCCGTTGGCGTAGAGGCTGCAGCGCGGATCCTTCAGTTGTTCAGCGATGTTGCTGACCTTGCCACGGGCGAAGTTGTCGTAGATGACGACTTGCGCGGCGCCGGCCTTCAACAGTTCCGAGACAACGAAACTACCGATGAAACCGGCACCACCGATAACCAAAATTTTAGAACCTTGGACTTTCATGCGACGTACTCCATTCAAATGCGGGTGGCGGCCGACAGCGATTCACAGATGAATTGTTGGTCAGCCAGACCAAGATAGGGGTGCATTGGCAAGCTCATCACCCGGTTGGCAATGGCATCACCGATCGGCAAATGTGCCTGTTCATCCTTGACTGCCGGCTGGCGGTTCAACGGAATCGGGTAATGAACAGCAGTAGGAACACCGGCCTGCTTCAAACGATCCTGGACAGTATCGCGCTCATCGACTTGAACGGTGTACTGGGCCCATGCGCCAGTGTTGTATGCCTCGACATAAGGAGCGGCAATCCGAGCCTCGCCGAGGAGCGTCGCGTAGCGGTCTGCCACCTGCTGACGCAGTTGAAGCTCTTCTTCGAAGATCTCCAGCTTGGGCAGCAAAATCGCAGCCTGCAGCGTATCAAGCCGGCTGTTCACACCGACGCGAATGTGATGGTAACGGCGATCCTGTCCATGGCGGGCAATCTGCCGCAACAGCTTGGCCAGTTCATCGTCGTTGGTGAAAATTGCACCGCCATCGCCGTAGCAGCCCAACGGTTTGCTCGGGAAGAAACTGGCGCACGCGATGGTGGTCAGGTTGCAGGAGCGCTTGCCTTTATAGCTGGCACCGAAACTCTGCGCCGCATCCTCGATCACCGGGATGCCGTATTTGGCAGCGATGGCGTTGATCGCGTCGAAATCTGCACATTGCCCATACAGAGAGACCGGAATGATGGCTTTGGTGCGCGGTGTGATCGCCGCTTCCAGCAGTGCCGGGTCGAGGTTGTAGGTGCGCGGATCAACGTCGACATAGACCGGCTTGGCACCCAGCAGCGCAACCGTTTCTGCGGTAGCGATGTAGGTGAAGCCCGGCGTGATCACTTCATCGCCCGGGCCGATGCCCAACGCCATCTGGGCAATCTGCAAGGCATCGGTGCCATTGGCGCAGGTGATGCAATGTTTGGCCCCGACAAAAGCGGCAAGCCGTTCTTCCAGTTCAGCCACTTCCGGGCCGAGGATGTATTGCCCATGAGCCAGGACACGCTGGATGCCAGCATCGATCTTGTCCTTGATTCTGGCTTGCTGGATCTTGAGGTCAATAAACTCGATCATTGCCCGGCCTCCTTGACGAGCGTCTTAGCGCTCAATACGTAACGCGCACCACTGTGCTCGCAAATAGCAACGCCATCGCCTTCCAGCGGCAAGTCCAACTGTTCACCGAACTCGCTCATCCAGCCGATTTGCCGAGCCGGCACACCGACCATCAAGGCATAGGCCGGCACAGACTTGTTGATCACGGCACCGGCACCGACGAACGCGTACTCGCCGATAGTGACACCGCAGACGATGGTGCAGTTGGCACCCAGGGTGGCGCCTTTTTTGACGAGGGTGTCCCGGTACTCACTCTTTCGTTCAATCAATGAGCGCGGGTTGTAGACGTTGGTGAACACCATGCTCGGCCCACAGAACACGCCCTCTTCCAGGGTCACATTGTCGTAGACCGACACGTTGTTCTGGATCTTGCAGTTGTCCCCGATGAGCACTTTGTTACCGACAAAGACGTTCTGCCCGAGGGACACGCCTCTGCCGATACGCGCGCCGCTGCAGACATGCACAAAGTGCCACACCCGTGAGTCGTCACCAATCTGCGCACCGTCATCGACAATCGCGGAAGGATGAATCTGATAATTCATGCCTGCCTCAGCGCTTCAGGGTTGCAAGGAAAGGGTGGCCCTCATCGTTCTGCGGCGTAACGATGGCGGACGAACGAATGGTATTCACGGTCTCCACGCAGTGACGCGCATCTTCGATGCCGTAGCCACGGCCAGCGAGAATTTCCCGGTAGCTGGTGGTGTGCAGGTCGGTAAAGCCTTCGGAGAACTCCATCTCATCACCATCAACGGTGATGGAACGGTAGGTCGGTTTTTTACCCTTGACCGAATCCGGCAAATCCTCGGCATCAATGGAGAGGAACCAGCGCACACGCGCCTTTTCGTACTCCAGGTAGCCAGCGGCTTTGTAATCATTGGCAAAGTGCACAACGTTACGCTGCAGCTTGCCGAAGATGAAATGCAGCATGTCGTAGAAGTGCACGCCGATATTGGTCGCGACCCCATAAGATTTGCGCGGATCGCCTTTCCAGCTCTCCATGTACCACTTGCCCCGCGAAGTGATGTAGGTGAGTTCTACATCGTACTTACCGTCGCGAGCTTCACCGGCAACTTTTTCCTTGAGATCAAGAATGGCCTGGTGATGGCGCAGTTGCAGAATGTTGTAAACGCGCTTGCCCGTCTCGCGCTCGACCCTGGCCAATTCGTCCAGAATTTCAGGAGTGGGTACCAGCGGCTTCTCGCAAATCACATCACAGCCAAGGCGCAGACCCGCCGCAATATGCGAATGGTGCAGGTAGTTCGGCGAGCAGACGGCGACGTAGTCCAGGGCAGTCGCCGGATCGCGCTTGAGCTGCCAGGCATGTTCGATGAAACGCTCGAACTCGGTAAAGAACTCGCTCTGCGGAGACAGGCTGTCAATGATCCCCACGGAATCATTGATGTCATAAGCCGACACCAACTCGTTAGCCGTGTCTTTGATTGCGCGCATATGCCGTGGGGCGATGTAACCGGCAGCGCCGATAAGGGCGAAACGTTTCAAAGGGAACACTCCAGCAATCAGGCTTTGATGATATGAGCTTCAGGGGTGCGGTACTTGCCGCGACTGTCGACCACCAACCGTGCGTGTTGGCGAATCAGCTCATAATCGAATTTATCGTGATCGGTGGCCAGAACAATGGCGTCGAAGCTCGCAATATTTTCAGCGGTCAGCGCTTCGCTGGACAGATTGAAATGGTGCTCACGCATCTTCGGGAAAACCGGTACATGCGGGTCGCTGTAAGCCACCACGCAGCCTTTGGCTTCAAGCAGTTCCATGATCTCGACGGAAGGCGACTCGCGCATATCGTCCACGTTTTTCTTGTAGGCAATACCGAGCACCAACACCTTGCTGCCGTTCAACGGCTTGCAGTTGTTGTTGAGGCCGTCCATCAACTTGCTGACGACATACTCGGGCATGGCCTGGTTGACCTCACCGGAGAGTTCGATGAAGCGCGTGTGCAAGCCGTACTCGCGAGCTTTCCAGGTCAGGTAGAACGGGTCGATCGGGATGCAATGCCCACCGAGCCCAGGCCCTGGGTAGTAAGGAGTGAAGCCGAAAGGCTTGGTCGCAGCGGCATCGACCACCTCGAAAATATCGATCCCCATACGATCGGCGACCACTTTCATCTCGTTGACCAGGCCAATATTCACCGCACGGTGGATATTTTCCAGCAACTTGGTCATCTCGGCCGCCTTGGTGGAACTGACCGGTACAACCTGGTCAATCGCCTGCTCGTACAATGCGATACCGACGTCCAGGCAAGCAGGGGTATGCCCGCCGATCACTTTCGGAATAGTACGAGTTTCAAAGTTTGGATTGCCCGGATCTTCACGCTCTGGCGAATAGACCAGGAAGATGTTCTCACCGACCTTCAACCCGCCTTCCTGAACGCGCGGAAGCAGTTCTTCTTCCGTGGTACCCGGATAGGTGGTGCTCTCCAGCGAGACAACCTGACCTTCGCGCAAATATGGCTTGATCGCTTCCGTGGTGTTGATCACGAAGCTCATGTCCGGTTCACGGTATTTGTTCAGAGGGGTTGGCACACACAGGATCAAGGCGTCGCATTCGCTTGCGCGCTGGAAATCCGTGGTGGCCTCGAAGCCGCTTTGACGGGCATTCTGAATTTTATCTGCAGGGATATGCTCGATATAGCTTTGCCCGTCATTCAGGCGGGAAACCTTAGCCTCATCGATATCAATGCCTAGCACACGAAAGCCAATAGCGTTGTAGCGCAACATCAGAGGCAGACCGACGTAACCTAGCCCAACGATACCAATTAGAGCCTCTCTGCTTTTGAACTTGCCAACACTCGCCCGTTTCATGTCCGACATCAGGTAAAACTCCCATTAACTAATTCTTAAACGTTTATCACTTCAACTAATCGGGACTCATCACCCATTGTCGATGTTTTTGTTCGCCTATCTGTTTTGTATTTCCGGGCAAGCGTTCGCTGGTTGGATAGCGTGATCCGAACAGCCGTCCATACTTACAAAGCCCGCCTTTACAGAGTGTTGCTTGCCCTCCAGCACGGTGTAACCGCTGCGGGACCATGACCAGGATTGCCAGGCAGGGTGCTCCCCAAGACTGGCAACCGAAAAAAAGCGCATTATGCCACTTATCTCCAGGCATGGCTTTAAGGCAATTGATGATGAAGGTGTGCTATCCGACCGACAGACACTTCTGTGTCTCACTGTATCTCCCCCCCTGATTTCTGCCCTTCGCTTACAAACTTCCCCTTGCGCGACACAGTAGCGATACACCTCGCCCGCTAAATGGCCACATCCGAACAAGGCACCCCGCCCGCCTCGGTTAACGCCACACTTACGTGGCAACCTTTATCGAGTGGTTGTGTCGCGCAACCCAGGAGATTTGAAATGTCCCGTACCACCAAGAACACTATCGGTTTGCTCGGCACAGTCCTCGCTGGCGGCATGATGTTGACTGGCTCCGCTTTCGCCTCGCAGCCTCTGACCCAAGGCTATCTGCTGGCCTCGGCCGAACAGGTGGTGAAAACCCCCGAAGGCAAATGTGGCGAAGGCAAGTGTGGCGATGCGTCGATGGCAAAAACCGACACCGACGGTGACGGCAAGGTGTCCCGCGCTGAATTCCTCAAAGTCGCGCCGAAGTCCAATTTCGACAAGATCGACACCAACCACGACGGCTTCATCGACGAACAAGAAGCGTTCGATAACGTGAAAGCCAACTACGAAGCCAATGGCAAAAAAATGCCAAAAGGCCTGTTCGAACACCTGAAAGATCAAGACGGCGCCTAAGTCTCAATAAAAAAGCCGCGCTTCTCCTTCGAAAAGCGCGGCTTTTTCATGTCAGGCACATTTACACCCGAAAACGCTGCACCATCCCTTGCAACGCATTGGCCAGTTTCGATAGCTCATGACTGGAGGCACTGGTCTGATCCGCACCGGTAGCGGAACGCACCGACAGATCACGAATGTTCACCAGATTGCGATCCACTTCCCGGGCCACTTGAGCCTGCTCTTCCGCTGCACTGGCAATCACCAGGTTGCGCTCGTGGATTTCGTGAACCGATGCAGTGATCGTCTGCAATGCGTCACCCGCCCGCTTCGCCATCACCAGAGTTTCGGCAGCACGGGAAGCGCTGGCATTCATCGAGTCCAGCGCCAGGCTCGAACCGCTGCGCATGCCCTGGACCATTTGTTCGATTTCCTGAGTCGATTGCTGCGTGCGATGCGCCAACGCACGCACTTCATCGGCCACTACCGCAAACCCGCGACCGCTCTCCCCCGCACGCGCCGCTTCAATTGCAGCGTTGAGCGCCAACAGATTGGTTTGCTCGGCAATGGCCCGAATCACATCCAGCACCTTACCGATGTCCTGAGACTGATTGGCCAGTGACTGCACCAACTCGCCGGTGTGCTGCACATCATTGGCCAGGGCGCTGATGGCACTCGCGGTTTCGCTGACCCGCTCCTGCCCCAGATGCGCCGACTCGCTGGACTGGCGAGTGGCATCGGAGGTCGACACTGCGTTGCGCGCAACTTCTTCGACGGCGGAGGTCATTTCGTTGACCGCCGTGGCGGCTTGCTCAATCTCGTTGTTCTGTTGTTGCAGGCCCTGGGTGCTATCCAGGGTGACGGCGTTCAGCTCATCCGCCGCCGTGGCCAGTTGCGTCGCCGAGCCACTGATGGCTTGCAGGGTTTCCCGCAGGTTCTGCTGCATGGTCGCCAGCGCCTTGAGCAAACGGCTCACTTCGTCGTTGCCATGGGTCGCGATAGGTCGGGTCAAATCGCCCTGCGCCACGCTTTCCGCCGCACTCAGGGCTTCGTTCAGCGGACGGACGATACTGCGAGTCAGCAACATCGCCAGGCCGACAGTCGCCAGCGCCGCGAGTGCGATGAACAGGCTGACGATGGATCGCGAGGTTTCGTAGTGCGCTGCGGATTTCTGGCTTTCAACGGCGACCTGTTTGGCGAACAGTTCCGCCAGGTCATTGAGCTGCTTGCCGGATCCATCGACCACGGTTTTCATGTCGATCAACAGCAGTTTGGTCAGCTCGTCACGGCGACCTTGCTCGGCCAGGGTGAACGACTGGGCAATGCCGGTGCGATAGGCGGCGAAGGTGGTTTTGAACTGGTCGTACAAGGCCTGGCCTTCAGCGGTGTCGACCAGTTTGTCGTAAGCCGCAATCTTCTCGCTCAGTTCCTTGTCGCGGGTGTCCATCTGGCCGCGGTAGGTTGGAATGTTCTTTGGGTCTTGATCCAGTGCCATGCGCAAGGAAATGGTACGGATGCGCAGCATCAGCTCGCGGATCTCATCACCACCACGGATGCTCGGCAGCCATTGTTTCTCCACCGCTACCTCGCTCTCGCGAATGCTCGACATCTGCCCCAGGGCAAATATTCCGAGCAACGCCACCAGCACGGCAATCAAGGCAAACCCCAGCGCAGCACGAGGGGCAATATTCAGCTGACGAAGAAACATAACGAGTGCCTTTCTTGTTGTTGGCCTGAATGGGAGGTCGCGAGTGCGCCCCGACAGCTCGTTATCGGCTAGTTGTACGATGACTTGAAAGGATTCGGCTTTTTCAAAGGCAAAAAAAATCCCCGTATCTTTCGATACGAGGATTTTTAATATGGTCGGGGTAAGGGGATTCGAACTCCTGACATCCTGCTCCCAAAGCAGGCGCGCTACCGGACTGCGCTATACCCCGGTAAAAAAAAGGCACCTTTAAAAGGCGCCTTCTGCGAACAGAGCTTTTGGCGTCTGATCTTAAGATTCGATTCCAGCGTTAACTGGTTTCAAAAATGGTGGGTCGTGTGGGATTCGAACCTACGACCAATTGGTTAAAAGCCAACTGCTCTACCAACTGAGCTAACGACCCAAAAATGGTCGGGGTAAGGGGATTCGAACTCCTGACATCCTGCTCCCAAAGCAGGCGCGCTACCGGACTGCGCTATACCCCGGTTTGAAATTGGCTCCGTGACCAGGACTCGAACCTGGGACCCAATGATTAACAGTCATTTGCTCTACCGACTGAGCTATCACGGAACTACATATTTCAATTTACAACGGTGAAGCTTTACTGCGTTCTCTTCGACCCGTTCGCATCGCTGCGTTCGTGTGTCTGAGGCGCGCTATTCTACAATCTTAAGCACCTCTGTCAACCCCCTAAATTGCATTCAAGTTAATGATTTGCAACTTATTTCAGATTCCTGCTTGGGGAGCAGAAACCCTTCCGGGTGACTTACTGCGGGGCGCACTTTACAAGCCTTTTCCTTTGAGTTCAACAACCTGACGAAAAAAAGGCCTCGCAATGCGAGGCCTCTTCAGTTTTGTTGCTAACGCGGATCAGGCGAAGACGATTTCGTCGTTTTCCACCACACCCTTGGCGGTATCGCCGGGCATGAAACGACCCGACAAAATCAGCTGCGCCAGCGGGTTTTCGATCCAGCGCTGAATCGCACGTTTGAGTGGCCGTGCGCCGTACACCGGGTCGTAGCCAACCGCGATCAGCTTGTCCATGGCCTCAGGGCTGAGTTCCAGTTTCAGTTCGCGCTCAGTCAGACGACTGCGCAGACGACCCAACTGGATCTCGGTAATGCCCGCGATCTGATCCCGCGCCAATGGTTCGAAGATCACCACTTCGTCGACCCGGTTGATGAACTCCGGCCGGAAGTGCGTGG
>Ga0208635_100166_pt1 | contig 25111 bp, 11 predicted proteins | sample LakWasMe93_HOW11_2_FD_183915 | JGI IMG/M metagenome (GOLD analysis project Ga0208635, IMG submission 183915) | Freshwater sediment methanotrophic microbial communities from Lake Washington under simulated oxygen tension - Sediment Metagenome... | ecosystem: Environmental > Aquatic > Freshwater >...
AAGGGCCTGCACCAAGGCGGAGGGTTACCTGTCTATCGATTTCCTCATCTACCTGCTGTGTATCAATATCATCGAATCGTTCCACCCAATCATCTGGTAGGTGGAGCCATTTCAAAGCGACTGCTTCGCGATAGGCCTGAAGGGCTCCGTCTGCTTCAATGGATTGGGTGTACGCATCCCGTACGGCTCGCTCAACTTCAGCACGCCGATGCTCAACGCGGGAGGAGAAACGCTCCGTTAACTTTTTCTTGAACTCCAGCGGAGATCGACCAAGCGCAACTAGGCTCGCGTTCAGTACGTTGAACTCAAGCCCTAGCTCATGCCGTAGGCCGCTAAGTGTGTCGGCGTCTCGGCAGGCGCTGACGATTCTTTCGGCTTGGTCGGAGGGTATACCGTAACCAGAAATAACGGCCATCACGTCGGAATCATCTCTGAATTCGTCGGTCCGCTCGATCAATATTGCAGCCAGGTCGGTATGCCCCATGGCGTGGACGGACGGGATCAAATACTCCAATAAACGCGGAGTGGTCGCACGAAGCGATCGCCTCAGCTCGGTGATCCGAGAGACGGGTCGTCCAAGTGCTCGAGCGAGTTGCAAATCCGAGGGTGCTTTCAGCTCATGACCGTCCCGCGACATCTCGTTTCCAAACGCAGAAAATGTCAGGCGAAAAGCGTCCGTTAATCCCGGTCTGCCTATCGCCGCGGGCACGGCCGACGCGATCATGGACAGGGTAGACCAATTCAAAAACTGCCCCTCACACAGGACTGTTGGATATTCTTCGTTGGCAACCGGAAGTATGCCGTCAAGCTCGTCTGGCAGAGTGCTTGAGCTTCCATCTATCGAGACCGTGATTTCTCGGACAAAACGCAGCCGTACTCGACGGATAGCCCCTCCCAGCGCCTGGCGAGCTCGAAGGGTGTTCTGGTTGCTTAGATTTGAGCTCACTTCCAGCACCAGAACAGCGAGGTCGGCGATCCATTCACAATCTTTGCTTACGAGCAGCTCATCCGTTGCACTCGGAAAAAAAGGAACGCCGTCTGTGGTGACGGATATCGAGTCTTCATGAATTGGCTGGGCCTTACAACCCAGATACGTTGCTAGCGCTCTGATACAGCTTGCAGTCGCTGTACCTCCCACATCAATTGTGATGCGACCAAAAGAAGCCAAAATTTGTTGAAAAGTTGGCCGCGAACCGTCGTCAATGTAGATCGTTTCAACGAGTGGAGCGCTTTTGTGAAGCGTCACGGCCGTCAAGCCATCAATAGTGTCTTTAGGGATTACGAGTGTCGAAGGCAGAGCCGGGCGCAAGTCGAGCTGAGCGTACTCTGTCCATGCTTCGCGGTAGGCTTTTCGAAAGTCATCAAGAAAGGCCTCTGATATACCGCGCTCCAGTAGCTCGCCAAGTGCGGCAATACGTCGGGGTGCACTTTTTGGGTCCGACCAAGCAGGTACATTCAATTTGCCGGACAGCATCTCTTGAAGGTAGCGGTTGTTTTCTATCAGCTCTCGTACCATGCGCTCCGGCCGCGGTACGAAACGAGGTATGTCACTCCTGCTGCCTAACCAGCACTGACCTAAAGTTAACCCTTCGAAATCGTCGCCCGCCGACGCGGGAATCCAAGCAGTCGACTTCAGAAAAGCGGCGATGGCGCTAGGCCAGTGAATGTAGTCGGAACGGACGCCGCGTCGGGAGAGCGTTGTCACCATAGCTTCGGCTGGAATCTTTGTGAGCGCGTGGATAATCAGTCGCCCGTATGCCAAGCGGGCAGCCCCGTTCATTGTGTCGTAGCTCGCCTGGCCGTATAGGTAGGGTACGCCATTCGTAACGTAGTCACCGCTTTGGTAGCCGAGGTCTCGTGACTGAGCGACGGCTTTGCGCCAGCAAATTCCCAGCTCCAGCTCGAAATTCTGTGTTGGTAAAAAACCATACCTCAAGCTTTGCCAGGCTGGTGAGTCCATTCGTACAGCGGCGCCTTTGCTCCAGGGAAGTCCGTCCCGTACGCCAGCGATTTTCAAAAAGTCTCGCCAGTCTTGAGCACTTTGCCCTGGGCCGGTATTCCATTCGTTCCAATCAGGAAGCATCGTCTTTGCGATTCCGGCAATCTGCTTGTCGTGGCTTGCCTCTTTACAGAGGTCAGTGAGCAAATTACCTAGCGTGTCGCGCCATCCTGCTGAGAAATAAGCGAGGCTCGCTTTGCCAATTCCGCCGCTGGCCAAGGGAACCCAGAGTCCTGCGGTCTGAAGGGCCTCGTCGAAGTCCGGGGTGCGATTTTGCTTCCATGTTCTGAAGGCCCAGGTAAGCACTGACAAAGCGTCGCGTGCGCGAGGGCGAGTTCCGAGGAGTGTTCCCAATCTTGAAACCAAGTTGATGAGACGAAACTCGGAAGCAAGTCCTGCGTTAACGAACGCCGTGACCACATCCGCAGACCAGGCAAGCGTCGGGTCGGCGAATTCGAGCCCCTTGGTTATGCAGCTTGGAGGAAAAACACCGGCGTCATCCAGGCGTTTTTTCTTCTTGGTGACACGCCCAGGGTCGGCATTGATGAAAAACTGAACTGGTTCTCCCGCTACGGATTTAGCTCCTTCGGCTCTCACAAGTTTGCGAGCTTCGTTTCTAAAAATGGGTTTGCCTCGAAGCTGCTCAAGGATGTCCTTGCGCACGCTTAGGTCAGTATAGAAATCCTCCCAATTCGCGGCTGTTGCTTTGCGTTGGCGTTCAAGGTCGGCAGCGAGTAACGGTACCCACTTTGCGAGGCGTTCATTCTCCGGCTCAAGCGGAAGCCCCACATCATCAGCAAGGCTGCGCAAGGCGGCAACTCGCCTAGCTCCCAGTTTGCGTCGCAGCAAAAATTCGCCTGTAACCTTGGCAATCCAAGTCGCACGCAGAGATTTGTATTGGTCGTCTTGCCAGTCAAAAACATGGTCAAGGGTTGCCCATCTTGCATCGCTGCCAGGTGGGCTCATTGTTGGAAGTGGGAGCGTTTCATGCGCGAGCCCTTTAGCCTGAAACGCAGTCAAGACGTGGTCTGCCGGCGCCCATGTGATGGCGTCCACAGCGGCGTGCACGTATGAGACAAGATTGATATTGGCATCAGCTACACCGTATATCAGGTCAATGCACATCTCTGCTGCAACCTTGACCAATTCTTGATTAAGGGCGTTGTCCAGACTTAAGCCCTTACGGTCTGGGTCTGGGAAAAACGGAGCGTCCAAATGACCGTTGAAAGGACAGGGGGTTTCCATGGGTAAAAAAGCATAGTAACGACCCTCCGGAACCTCGAACCCTAGGGGGATCGCGATGCTGACCGTGGGCGCGCCTGTCCAATTTCGCCACCTCTCAACCTTATGACGTTGTTCGACAGCCGCGTCTACAGCTCTTAAAAATCGCATCTGATCGACGGCGCGACTGATGAATAAATACGACCGATTGTCGACAACGATTTCTTCTATCTCAAGGCTGTCAATTTTCAGCGGTCGATTCAGAGGGTATCGACGACGTGTTAACTCTCGACGCGAAGTAGTGCCGTCCGGGTCAATTTTTTCAAATACGAGCTTGGTGAGCTTAGGTAGAAAGAGATTAAGCGGGGCACGCTCATCAAAAAGTGACTGCCATTCTTTTTCCATGCGAGAGGCGGCCATACGGTCGGTCAACGGCAGCCTTATCACTGTCGCAAATCCATGCGATGCATAGTCCTTTATGTCATCGGGGAAGCTATTTATCACGAGCGGCAGTTGCAAGCTGTGAGTCTTGCCGACCGCCCTTTCCGCAAGGTCGGGTTCGGCTAGGTGCAGAAGTCGCTCGCGTTGGGCCTGCTCATCAGCAAATCGAAAGCAGAACCCGTCGAACTGCGCTGCCTTATTGTCAGCTTGAGATGAGTAGATCTGAGGATCATGGCTGATCAACGTAACACTGCGAAATCCAAGTCCTTTGTGGCCAATGGAGTTTCCGGGCTGCTTTCTACTTCTTGCCGGATTCACGATTGAGTCGACATCGGCCCGGGAGAATCCATTGCCAGTGTTACAGACGTCCAGCATAGCGTGTGGGGCGGAGGCAAGATCCAGCTTCACCAAGATATGGGCATCGACATCTTCACCAGCGCCGTCGTACGCATTCTGTATGAGCTCGCGCAGAATGCGGCCATCGTAAAGGGTTGCTGCAGTGTCGGTGAGTTGACGCATGGAGTCATCTCGCTCGGACCCCAGCTCGATGCCGTGGAGCGTGAGCTTGAGCTCTCGATCAAGTATCTGCTCAAGGTAACCGGAGGGTGAAATCTCAATCGTGCGCGTGTCGCTTTCTGAGAAAGCCCCTGACGCTGGTGCAGTTACGTCGATACTCATTGTCTAGCTTCCCTGGCTGTCATGGCGTTGTGATGTCCGTACCTTCAGAAGTGTGCAGAGTATCCACACCACCAGAATAGACGTGGTTGTTAAGGACGGTCGACCGCGAGAATAGCTTTAAACGGCATTCATCATTACATCCATTCTCGAGGACTCATGAGGTGCAGCATCCTGCTTGGCATCGCGAAGTTAGTATGCTGCTGGGGCAAAATGAGGCTGCAATATGCTTCGGGTTGCCATGTGCCGGATGGTCATGGAGAGTCATAAATAGTTACTAAAATACTGTCGATAACGTTGTTCCGCATTTCGAATTGATTGCATTTCAATGCCATTAGGTGGTTTTTAGATAAGGTCCACGCTTGACATATGCATAGGGCGAGAAGGTATTGATTGATAAAAGAATCTTGAGACCTCGTGAGTGGGGTCAGGAGCAAGGATGGCCCAGTCAAAGAAAATCAAAGTCATGCTGTCCAGTCGTTGTAATGACCGCTTTCCCGCAGACAGCGATCAAACGCTCAGCAGCATCCGAGAGCAACTCAAGCGTGAGATAGAAGGCACGAAGCTATTTGGCAAACAGGTATTTGAAGTTTGGATTAACGAAGATGCACCTCCTGCGGATGGCATGCAGGACAGTTGGGACGCCTGTTTGCAAGCCGTGAGGGATTGCGATGTGCTACTAGTGCTGTCCAACGGGAATGCCGGCTGGGCCAGCGGTGATGGCGACATTGGTATTTGCCATGCGGAGTACATGGAGGGAATTGCCACCACTCGGGGGAAGGTGCGCTTCATCGCTATGCCAAGTATCCCAGCAGGCGATGGCCGGGAGGCTGAGGCTGCACGTAACCAGCGCTTCCAGGCGTTTATTGCACAACAGACACCCTTCAGGGGTGGAATGGTTTCTACCGTGGATCAACTGCGTACCCGCGTTCAGGAAGCGCTTCTTGATGCGTTGGTTGTTCTGACCCAACGTGGTGTAACCGCTGCGGCTTCGAGCCGTTTCGATATGGGTCAGGCGCTGGATTGGACACGGATGGACTTCCGTCAGCGCAAACGAGCTATGGAAACGGTGTTGCTGCAGGCGCTCAATGGTGGCAACGCCCCTGCCAGCGAAGCGTTCGCCATTGTTCCAATTGCTGGAGTCAATGTCGCTGTGCTCGTCCATGCAGTCCCGGCTGCGTTCACGGTTGCTGCTGCGCGTGAGCTGGTGGGGAAGCCTTTTCTACACGACCATGAGCATGCTGATCTGTTGAAAGGTGCAGAAGGGCCGTTGCATTTAATCGCCTGTCACCGTGGAGCGACAGAGACTCAGGCTACTGCGTTGCTAGGCTTTCCTGATGCTACGGTTGTCAGCGGTTCCTTCGGTATTTTTGTCGCTGATGATGTACAGAAAGTTCAGTTTGCCTTCCTGGCTAACTGTCGAGATGCGTCGCAAACGCGCCACGCGTTCCAGCGTTTTAGGGAATGGTTGGATCAAACAGGTGAAGCGCAAATTCTGGCCAAGAGAGCCGCTTCACGCGCCAAGATTGTCAAAGTTATTGCCACCGAACTTGAAGGGAGATAACAGGGATGTCAAAAGCACTTTTTACTGTGGGGCCCGTGTTGTCCTTCCGAGGCGTCAGCAAAACCGGGCAGTGGCAGGTGACCGCGTTAGTCGGAGTTGTAGCTGGCGCCGCATTTCCAGTTCTTTCTGTTGACGGCCAGGCTTGTCCGGGGCCGAAGGTTTTGCTGGAGCGTCCGAAAGAAACCATCCTTCGTTACGACTTGAGCTGTGATCAGCAGGCCCAGGAGCGGACAGTAAAGTTTGGTGTAGGGCAGGAAGGGGCGCAATGGCAGTTCTCCATTCCCGGTCGAGACTATGCCCCAAGAATGGCCTACGTCTCTTGCAATGGCTTTTCGGACCCTAGTGGGATGCGCAAGTTGGTGCGTCCTGAAAACGCCGTCTGGGCTGACCTGATCAGCAATCATGACAGTAGCTTGCGTACTGCAGGTTACGTGCTGGACAAGGAACAGCTTTGGCATGAAGGACGAATTCATGACAAGGGCTTGAAGCGGTTCCAACTGCTGCTGATGGGGGGCGACCAGATTTACTTTGACTCGATTTGGGAGGATGTGAAGTCCCTCAAGAAATGGGTCGGACTGTCGCGCAAGGAGCAATTGGCGTTCAAGGTAAGCGCGGCGCTGGAGAAAGAGATCGAGTCCTACTATTTCGGGCTCTATGCCAATCGTTGGCTGCCTGATACAAGGCGTGACTGGGTGCATCCCAAGCCGAACCTTGATGCTGCTGATGCGATGGCGAGAATTCCTACGGTGATGATGTGGGACGACCACGACATCTTCGACGGTTGGGGATCCTACAGTCCGGCTATGCAGCATTGCGAGTTGTTCCAGGTGCTGATGCGTCATGCGCGCAAGGCGTTCTGGGTGTTTCAGTTGCAGCATGCCCTTGATGATTTGCCGCCATTGCAATTGCTCCAACGTGCAAACGTTTCCCAGCAGGACCCACAGTATGAGCCGGTGCAATGGAGTGCACGATTAAATGGAGATCGATTAGCCTTACCGCTCTTGGATGGTCAACCGGGCTTTAGTTTCGGCTATCACTTGGGGCCGGTATCGCTGTTTGTTGCTGATCTGCGCACTGAGCGTTCACGTACCCAGGTACTGGGGGCCGATACCTGGACTGCTATGCAGGCTTGGCTCAACACGCTCCGTGACGGTAAGCCTGCTCATCCTGGAAGCAAATGTCAGCACTTGATCTTCATGTCCTCGGTTCCGGTCGCGCACCCCAAATTGTCGCTGGCTGAAGGGTTGCTCGATACGTTTGGGCAGGATCATGTGCTCGACAGCAATGCTGATGACCTTAAGGATCATTGGTCGCACGGGGATCATGAGGGGGAACGCAAGCGACTCCTGGAATCGCTAACCCGTATTGCTGAGCAGAGAATGCTGCGGGTATCCATTGCTTCCGGGGACGTGCATGTCGCAGCGTGGGGCAGTTGCTACCGTCGGGATATTCCGCCGACGTCGAACTGGGCGCAGATTCAGCAATTTACTTCGTCAGGCGTGGTGCATCCTTCGTTGATTGGAGTGGCCGAACGGCTTTTTCTTCAGTTGCTGAACCATACAGCCAGCAAGGTCCAATCCATCGATGTGCAGCACTGTGTCGAGATGATGTTGTTCCCGGGTTTTAATCGGTATGTGATGCCGGCTCGGAACTGGTTGGCGTTTGAGTTGGACATGGGGGGCGAGACGGGATGCAAGCTGTGGGCGACATGGCGTTGTGAGACTGAGGCAGGTTTTTCCAACCATCTGCAGGCGGTACATCCGGCTCAGAAATAGTGGTTCTAGGATGGACGCTTCCAAGGGGCATGATGTGAGAGGCAGCGTAGAAGTTGTATGCGATGGCTGTGTGGGGGATGTCTTTCTTCGGCAGCGTATTCGTGATCAATGCGATATGGCTAAGTGTTCGGTCTGTGAGCATGTGCGGCCCTGCATAGTCATTGAGGTTTTAGCGGATGATATTGCAGAGATTCTTTACAATTTCTACGGGACTGATCCGGTCATCAGAACTTCCGGTGCTGGGGGGCTGGGACGATACATTTGCGCAGGCCACCCCTTGGCGCTCATCGTCGCCGAAATTCTTGAGTGTGACGATAGTGAAGGCTCCGTCACTTCTGCCATTGTCGAATTGCTCACTGTTTGCTTGAAGCGAGGCGTTGAACCACGTTTTGAGGCTAATGCGCTGTACATGCGGCGGAGCATCCGACCGACAGACGTCGAGGAAAAATGGCAAGAATTCAAAAGTGGTGTGATGCACCGCAGTCGTTTCTTTAATGATCACGGTAAAGCGTTCCTCGATTGGTTGTTTAAAGGTATTCATCACCTCAAAGACGAAAATAACCAGGAGGTGGTGCGATTATTTGGAGTAGAAGATGGTTGGGAGCTGTATCGAGGACGCTACTGCCCGCCGTCATCGGATCCTAAAAGCATTCTTGTGTCCCCGGAAACTGAACTCTCGGCACCGCCCAAGGAAAAGGCGTGTGCAGGAAGAATGAATCCTGTTGGTGTACCTGTGTTTTATGGCGCATTTGATCGCGACACGTGCATCGCCGAGCTGCGCCCCTCGGTGGGCGGTATGGTGTTAACGGGGGCGTTTCAGTTATTACGGGATGCACGGGTACTCGATTTTGGTGTGCTGGAGAACATATTCGATTCTCAGCCTATGAGTTGTTTTGATCCGGCGTATCGAACGAATATGGAACGAAGGCAGTTTCTACGCACCTTGCACAGCAAAATTAGTTCGCCAGTCACGCCTGATCAAGAGCAGGAATATCTACTGACCCAAGTGATTGCAGAGTACCTTTCTACGCAGGTTGATCCGCCTATTGATGGGGTGATATTTGCCTCTGTTCAACACCAGGATGGGATCAACATTGCTCTGTTTTCACGTGTGCTCGCCAGCATTCCTTATCAGGAGAGAACCGAGGAGGACCCCATCATCGGCAATGGGCCTTTCCCGTCTGGGCTTGTGTACATTCCCGATACACTAGAGGGTCACAAAATCGGCTGTGTCACCTTTGAGGTCGAGCCACTAGTTATCAACGGCGATGCCGTCGTAAGGGATTGGCGTTACGAGCAAGACCCCTATGGTGAATGGGACTATTGATCACCTAAAGAATGTTTTGGTCGGACAATGCTGTCAGAGCTGTCGAGTCGGCTTTATAAAGTCTTTCGAACCGGAGCTAGACGAGTTTGGAAGGCTATAAATCGCTGCAGAGATTGGTGGGTTTTTGTCGGTCGCCAACTGCGTAAAACACCTTAGTCGAAAGGAGGATGCCCGCTTTGAGGAAAACTTTGGCGACGGCACCAACGGAAACGCCAATTTAAGCATTGGCGTTTCCCATACTATTTTGAATAGCTCCATAATTGTAAAGTGCACGAATTTTTACATGCAGTTTCTCACGTTGTTCATTGCGAGTTTTAGGCCACAGCACGAGATTATCGCTTATGCAGTTTTTTGGTGGGTAGGCATTCAACGAGGTGTTCGTCATTGAAAAACGCCGCTGCCTGTAACCAAAGGGGCTATCTAACCCCCTGGTATCAAGCCGGAGCTATTCGTCGTGAGTGCCATCATCTGTTATAGCGGATCTTGGCAATCCTGCAACGAAATCACGGGCGCTCTGCATCTGACTGACGACACCAAAGCTTTCGAGCTGCAGGAACTTGGAGCCAAATACTTCGGTTGGAATTTTCAATTTAAGCAAATCAAAGAAGTTTTCGTCGTGGGTTGAGATTATAATTTGCTTGTCGAAACGTAGCGAAATATTTCTAAGCAGATCGATTACCGCGAGCACGTTAATTGAATCCATCGATTGAATAGGATCATCAATCAGAATGGTGTCAAGCGAATTGCCCTTGTCGTCTTTGGCGTGCAGAGCGTTGGCCAGAAAAACGCTGAGGCTTAGAATATTAAGTTGTGCGGCACTGAAATACAGTATTGGCGAGATCACACCACCGAAATCATCCTTTATCACGATATTGAGCCCTGGCTGAGCACTATCGAAATCAGGAATAAAATCAACTTCTTTGAAAGAGGGGTGAGGATCAATTTTACTGTATATGGCGTTGATAAGATCAGAAAAAAAGAAAGATCCGATACGTTCCCGAAGTTCTGCGAAGACCAGTTCACGATCAGCTGACAGTTTCGAATCGACTAGCAGGTGTTCTAGGATTTTTTTATCAATCTCAGCAAGCCTTTCACGCAATACCAGGCTTTCCAGATAAGGTTTAAATGCTGCTAACTGGACTGTCAGTAGCTCAAGTCTGTCGATCTTCGTCGCTAAATAAGCGGATTGTTTAGCCGCGGCTTGAATTGCCATTTCAATTTTGGACTTGATGAAAGTTGGGTTGGGCTCAATATCTTCCCCTAACAGTCTGCTGAGGCTACCTAAGAAAGAGTCCACAACGAATGTTGCATCGCTGATAATTCTGGATACATCATCTTTCTGAGCGATTAGCAACTGGAAATCAATCCAGTTCCCGTCATCGAGCATGGTCTTGTGTAGCTCATGACATTGCGCAGACAAAGCCTCCATTTGAGTCGAGCTCTCATGGGCAGAGCGTTCGAGATTGGCCCGTTTCTGGAAGCAATGTCCCTGAAGGTGACCGAAGTCCCGTACCGCCTCTTTCGTTGCAAACGCTACAATTGTCTTGTTTTGTTCCTTTGCGGTGATACCCGCCACAAGTAGGTGCAGCGCTTCTATACGATTACTGATTTTAACCATCTGAGACTGCACATCAATAAGACGTTTATTGGCCAGACTAAGCTGCTCTCGTTGTAAAGTGCTCGCATTAGAAAGACTGGCTAACTCCGCATCGATACGCGTGTGTAATTCATTGGAGTCTAAGCTCCAAACTCTGAGCTGCAGTGCTGCAATGGTTTGTTCAGTGGTACTGATTATTGTGGCAAGTGAATGGCATTCCTGTTCAACGGAATGGATTCGTGAGGATAGCTGGTTAAGTTGAGTTTTAATACCAATAATTTTCTTGCCAAGTCGATCCTTGGCTTCGGTCAAAGCTGAATCAACGAGATATTTAAGTGAGATTATACGCGCTGCGATCTGCTCTAACTGAATCGCATTCTGCCTTTCCGCTTCAGTCAGGAGATCATTATTCCTGATCGCCGATGTGAGGGCGTCTGAAGAGGGGTGATTTGCTCGGCATAAAGGACAGTTATCGCTAGGCCAGCTAGCGAGGTAAGTCAGACCATGCGAAACCAACAGTTCTATTGCTTGTTTCTGCCGTGTAAGCGCCAACTGAGTGGTTCTGATTGCAAAGTCGTGCTTCTGCAGTAACTCCAGTTCCTGCTGAGCAGAATAAACTTCTTGAATGCGGGAGGGCGGTAGCTCAAAAAGAATGCCGTCCGGCCCTCTTAACGATTCTGAAGTGACGGGAAGCGCCGACAACTTATTCAGATTTAATGTAATACGATCCCGCTCTCCTTTGTCTATCTTAATGGAATCATGTTTTTTCTGGAGTTGAGATTTCAGCCCCAGCAAACCATCCTTATGCATTGAAATTTCTGAATAAATCGCTGAACTACCAGCTATCATTGATCGCAGGGCTAATGCACGCTGATCAGTCGCAGTCAGAGCATCCTGGCACTGTTTAACACTAGACTGGGCTGCATTTAAACTTAAAGAAATATCGGCCTTCTCATTAATTAATGCTTCTCGCTCACTGGTCGCCTTTTTTGACTCCGATTCGTCGGTGAGAAAGCCAGGGATGAACTTTTCAATAGCGTCCAGCTCTGTCAACTGCGCAGTGTATTGTTGCCAATCTTTCTGGTTTTTATCATAGGCGGCAGAAAGAGCCTGATAATGCTGAGAATCAGTAGCGCCCTTGGTCAGAAAGGTAAACCTGGAGCTTTGCTCAGTAATTACATCTAGATTGAGCTGAAACTCTTCCAGGCGGGATGCTTGCTCTAATAATGACCTTTCCTTTTGTCGCTCTACCGCACAGCTGGACGACAACGCGTGTTTGCGTTCAATGATCGAGCTAACGAGCTTGTATTCCGCGCTTGAATCGAAAGCTTCAGTGACAAGCGAGATCGATTCACCCTCATTGTTCAAACTTTCCGCTAAAGAATTGAATTTCTCAAAGATCGTTGGGTCGACTGGAGCTTTAAGGCGTTTTTTGACATCCGATTTCTGCTTTCGAAGACTGTCCAAGGTCATCTTGTTTTCGGTGAGAATCGCCGTGATCTCAGTGCGCAGCGCCTCGGCCTCGCCACCGAAATGCTGCATAAAGAGCTGATATCGCTCTTGCGGCTTTGCCTCTCTCAGAAAACGATCAATAGCATCTTGCGATAGAATGATTTTCTCAAAACCCTTCCCTTCTTTTCCATTTTTATTCTTGGTTGGTCCCAGATTCAGATCCATGGAGTTGGATCTCAATTTCGGAAGCGACCTTGGAAAATCCCCACGCGTGGTGATTACTTCCACCCGAGTGATAATATGATCCGGCACATCCTTATTGCGGAGGATTTTCAACGGAACTTGATCTTGCTTGGTCCCCCGGGCGGCACTATGATTATTTTTCTTATTATGCTCTGCTGTGTATCTTTCCAAGTTTGCTGTAAATGCCCATTCCACTGCATCGTAAAACGAGCTTTTCCCAAATCCATTGGGAGCATACAGCGCGACAAAATTTGAGGGAGTGTCGTCATCGAGGGTAAAGTCGAAAATTCCATCCTTTCTGAATTTATAGGCACGAAAGCCTTCGATCTCAACTTTCTTTATTTTCATTTTGCCTATAGTACTCGACTAGTTTACTCACGATCTCGCCTCTTTTATCTTTCGACTTGCTTGTCGAGTCAATAGGCGCATTTTTGATCAGCGGCGCGATGGCAAGTTTGATGTTTGAAATTGGAGATGGGGTGGTTTTCCGCAATTCGAGATCTGCGCCAAGCAACTCTATATTGACTTTGGTCTCGACTTCCTCAGTGGTTAGCTGTTTTCCTAGCCCATCTAGGACTATTTTCCTCGCAGCGTAACGATCATTCTCAATGACATATTTGTCTCGAATATCTACCGAATCTGGGCACAGCATTACCAGATATATGTTCCACTTAGAGAAACGGGCTTCAGGCTTGAACCTAACAGAAATGATGCTCTGGAGCGCCTTCCACTTCGCAACCAATTCCTGAGGGGAGTCAAACCAGCAGACTATGCAATTTATGAAGCTCAGTTCATCAGCGGAAAACAGCTCGAATCTCAAACCCTCAAATTCAGAGGTTAAAAAATCGAGATCATGATCCTTCTTTGATAGCGCGATCATAATACTCCTTGAATATCGCCAGCTGTTGGCCGGACGAAGACCTTCCATATTCTCGGTGCTTGTCCAGCACGAGTTTATTACGCAAACCTTTCAGATGCGCGAAAGAATAAGTTTTTACAATGTCGCCGTGGGCGCTGTCGATTCGAGTCATCGCTCTGAAATTCGGTGAAGAAGCAATATCATCGAGTACGTCCTGGATATCTTCGGCACCAGGCAAATCCGCGGCGTTTTCCTGTGGACTATTTACGAGAATAGCACCGTTGGCATCCAGCATGTCTCTGGCGGACTTAATTAGATCTGATAGTTTCCACAACCAATTGTCATCGCTACAGGAGTACATGAAGCGGCGCCTACGATCCAGCGATTCTAGATAAGCCTCATCGATCACGTCAACAGCATCAAGTATTGAACAAACTACCGCGAACTCCAGGTAAGCGACCCAGAGGTCTCTATCCAATACTGTCGAATCAGGCTCTTTATCACCTAGCAGCAACTCTCGTTTATACCGTACCATCAAGTCATGAGGCGCTGGCATATTCTGCTCTATTAACCACTCAGCCAGTTGACCAAGTTTCAGCCTCAGCTTCTCAACGTTCCCCGGGTTTGCAGCGTTAAAGTGAAAAATATCGCTCTTTAAATTAGAGAAGCATCGCATGTAAAAAGGAGCCATCTTTACTAGCTGATTGGCTTCTATAATCTGATCGAAACACTCCATGGAATGGCATCGAATTCGACCGTAACGCGCGTCGGCATCTTCGTCATCCATCCGGGCTTCTATCCCCCACAGAAATGGATGGCCTCCTCGGATGCAGTAGACACCACCGCCTGACATACCTTCGATGGATTCCTGGCTTGGGCTGTTGTCCAAATTGCAGACAATAAGCTGATGAGCTTGATCGTTAGATGTACCTGTATAAATCTTGTACGGCCTATCCGAGCCAACGTTCGACCTAGGATAGCCTACGTACGAGATCCTAGATCCGGCGTCTAGCTCTCCTCGCCATATATGTTGTGAAATATCAGACTGATACTCGACTTTTATAATCGAGCAGTCATAGTCTGGGTGACGATAGGGAACACCAATAATGTTTAATTCCTGACCGTTGCGATTTACAACAATTGGATCACCGATAACGTGGTGTGCTGTCAGAACATAACTGAAAGCTGGTGACAGGGCGCTCACTAGCACTCCGCTACCGCTATTAACCTTAACTGCATACGAAATAATCGACTCATCAGTAGTCATTAAAAAATAAACTCTTGATTGAGTCCCACTAGACGCCCAGGATAGGAATTTTTTTCTTCGGGCAGGTGCAGTTCTCTAATGATTTTTTCGTAATTGAAATATATTGTCGCATTGGTTGCTGCTAGAATCCTGGCGACCGCTCTCTTATTTGGGAGTCCGTGGATCGCACCGTTAGTAGAGATGATGAATCGAGTACTCTCTATCAACTCTAGAAAAACTCGGCTTGTATTGTACTGGCTCCCGTGATGTGAAACCTTGACTAGGTCTACGGGTAGTTTGGATTCGGGGCTGTAGCCTAAAGCGTGTAACTCCGAAACCACCACTCCATCATGAGCGTCGCCCAGAAAAAGCATAGTAGCGTCGTCGGCTCTAAGAATGAATGCGATGGAACTTCCATTGGAGATAGACGTGTCCGACTCAAATGAATCTTTTGCCAGTATCTCTTCGAAACTCAATTGGTAGTCGGTCGCAACGGAAGTCTCAGCTGGGTTCTTTTCCTCCGGCCAGATGCACAGAAGTCTCTTAAGGGCAGCCTCATCAGGAGAAAGCACATCGAAAGTGAAAGGGCCGCTTTTGATCGTCTGACCAGCCCGAATCAATGGTGCACGCTTGCAACCAACTTCCTTCAACACGGCCTCAAGCGACTTGCCTTGTTGCACACTGGTATCAGGCGAGTTCATGCCTAGGCGAACATTGTTCTCGGGGATATCTAGTGTGTTGAAGTAGTCAGTGATCAGCTTTGAGGAATTGAACCATATGGATTTGACCATCTCGCTCAGATAACCCGGCGCCTTGAATGCTCTCAAGAATCCGCCAATGTGATCGTCGTCAATATGGGTCAGGATAGCCAAATCAATGCATTGGCCCTTCGTTTTCAATTCGTCAAGAACGACGCAAAGGGCTCCCTTGTGCCTCGCTGGTGCTCCCCGCTTGAAAGTGGCCGAATTTCCACCATCGATCAGCAGGTTAAACACACCATCAGGACCTTCATGCGTGACGAGGATGCAGTCACCATGGTTGGCTTGCAGGACGCGTACCTTGATGCTCATTCAAACTCCCTGTATCGCCCAGCCCCACAGCGGAGGATCGATTATCAAAACGCCACTAACATAGCGCTTCGCGAGATATCTTCCAAGAGCTCTGATTCCAATGCGATCAAATTGCGAGCGCTAGATCAGCGCATAGCACAGTTACACCAAAGACCTTATTCAGAGGCGTTGAGCAGCGACAGTCACTCACAACGATGAGCTTGAGCAGATGGGGAAGCTAGTGACACCAAGGGCGAGGATGGAGCAAAGCGCGTCCTAGGTCATGCCAGAGCGGCTGATTTCTGAATGAAAAACCGATACATTGCCTCCCATGGCCTAGCAATTGGACAGTTCACAACTAGTGGTTAGAGCCTTGGGGCAATTTTTTTTCATGCCGCTCATAGGCTTTTAGGCTGCCGTTCGGCGTTGTGTTGCCGTTTTTACCCTAGTCTTTGACCCTCCGTCTTTTCTTGCATCTATTCGATATACGTTGAAAGATACTTGCTGCCTCACCCTCCGTTTAAGCTCTAAATGAACGGATTTAATTGCATCACTGCCTGATGCGCGCTCACCTATCGACGTGTGCGGTTCCAGATTATTGACCTGAGTAGCATTAATGAGTGTCCACGAGCTTGTTGGGGATCTAGAGAAAAAACTACGATTTTATAATCAACCCCTGCCTCCTGATAATCCCTCCAAGGCCGCTTCGTATCATCAGATACTAGCCAATTTATTGTTTTGTGCCGACATCTATCCTTTGGCGCTCACCAAAGAAGTAGTGCGTAGATTGTTGGAGAGCAAACTGCCGTGGCCGACGCACGATGGCGGACATGAATCGCTGTCCATAAGCGTCTCGCTTGATGAGCTGCTGAAACTGCGAGTCATTACGTTCTCTGCGGGGTTACTGGAGATGGTCCGCCTGGTCAGCCCTGAAGAGGACATGCCTGAAAAACTCAAGAGTCAACTCGAAGCGCTAGCGTTTCTGGATCGAATCCGCCGGGGAGATGGTCTCGTTCAGCCGTATGTAAGGATCTTGCGGAGTAAGGTGGATACATCGCACCTGCTTATGCTAGCTGACCATCTGGAGCCGATGGGGGACGGTGTAAGTGTCTCGGTAACGATGGACGATATTGTCGGTGTTGGCAGAGCGCTCTGGAAAATGATGCGAGACCGGTCACGGAGTTCCCAGAGAGTGTTCTTAAACTGGATGGTCAAGATGGCCATTTCATCTGGGCACTACTTTATTTTTGACATCTTTCCTCGCGGTTGCCAAGAACAGGACGACTTTCTTGACATCATGCTGGAATTTATTTTGGCGGATGATTCACTTCGGGACACCTGGCAAGACTGCGCTATCGATGTCGCACTGGCAAGCAACAGGCTCGACATCCTTGCCTATGACGCTGGGCCTCCAATGTCGTTCACAGCAACACCGAAAGATGATGTTGTTCCAGAAACGAAGGGGAATGTCGTTCGGGCGTACTGCAGCGAGCTTGATATCAGGCAATTGAACTGGATCCTGGACGATTTGGCACGTCGAGCGCCGGTCGATGCGCTGGATATGATGGATTGGTGGGTGGATGCGCAAAGAGGCAGATACTCGGACTATGGCTATCTCTTCCATATGGTTCTGGCCATAGTGAAAAACGAACGGTTATCGCATAGCTCACATTCGTCTTTTCTACGCACTCAGCAGCTTGTATCACTGATCTATCAGTCGCCCCGAATGGCGAGATACCTGCTGGTTGAGGTGAACCTCACCAAGTATTTCTGTTTCCTGCTGTCCGAGCTCGGCACAAGCCATCTAGGGTTTATTAAGATCTACAAGGAAGCATCGCGTATCCTTCTGAATCTATCCGATGCTGTCGACTTTTCACACATCTGGAAGGGTGTGCTGGTTGAACAGGCGCTACATATCTATTCAATCGTTCATTCATCTGGGGTGAATGAAGACGCACCAGAGGCTATTTGCAACATTCATGATTTGGTCGCGTGGTTGGTGGAACAAGAATTCGTTCGTTCTCCCAGCCGCCATACTTTCTCAGGCTCATTCGTTGAAAAGCTGAAAGCGGTGCTGGAGGAAATTCCTTACAGCGATGGCAACGGAGGTTTCCTCCTGGGGGACAGAGCCTCATCCACCGCATCCATCGTGATGAAACGTGGACGTACTCGCAACTATCGTCCAGGCGAGGTGCCTTTAGGCGAGTGGGTATTTTTATCTTGGTGCCTGGAGGGAATGGGGCCCGCAAGTATTGTTCACGACAAGAGTGTGCGGCAAAGGATTCAGGCGGCGGGCAACTACTTGATCCACGACTACCTAAAGGTACTTGAGGAAAAGACGGGGGAGAATGGTTCGGGGGGTGACGAACCTTTGGTATTTGATGAGCTGGGTTGGTGGTTGTTGAGTAAAACCAGTTCTGCTGGATTGTTCAGTCGATTCATTCACGTGATGGAGACCTACGAGCCGGTTATGGCTGTAGAAGATTCTTCTGATCGTCGAAAACTGGTCAGTGCTGCCCGGATGCATACTCGCGTGCTGCTGCAGATTCTAACCCGGGGTAACGAGAAGGGCATTCGGGATCAGGCCACGGAAGCACTGCTGCTTCTAGTGGAACGTTTTGGCTTTGACCCCCAATGCCTTTCGGGGATGTTCTCCGTCTTGAACGAACAGTCGGAATACACCCCCGTCAGGCTTTGGTTGGCGGTTGCCCGTGCCGCGAATGACTTCGATGACGAGAAATTCAGCCATCTCCTCCATATCCTGAAGGAAGAGCCCTGTACATTGGGTTGTCTGCTCAGGCTGTATTGCGAAACGGTGTCGGAGCAGAGAAGAACGCAGGTCCACGGCATACTAACTACCTGGCATGTAAGGGATGATGAGTTGTTCTGGACGCCCGAGATTCGTGCCATGTCAATCCTCGCGGCCAACAGTGGCCTTCCAAAAATCGCTAAGTACCTGGCGGATTATGGGCTTGAGAACGCGCGCGCACAGCACAGGGAGAGCTTCAAGACATTGTCGGATTTGTTCCGGTTGAAAGAAATTTTCGACACTGATGATCTCGTCGGTCAGGACAAGATCAACGTTCTTGTGAAGTGCAAGATTGACGTTGATGTGCATGCTGACACCGAGAAGGATGCATTTCGCGTCAGGAAAAACGAGTTCGAGTACTTCAAACGTTATCTCATCGCTCACGTGTTGATTGATATGGACCCTGACAAGGCGGTGAGCGACTTTACGAGGCTTTATAGAGAGCGCCGACAGCTCGAATACCTGATTGGGAAACTCAAGGCCAGCCTAGGTAAGATCAAGGCCGGTGGAGGTGGTCGAAAATCAGAATTCCAGAGGCTATATCAGGATTGGTACGCTGATTACAAAGCGTTGAAATTTCCCGAGCTGTCGGCTGCCGATCTTGCGATTGTGCTCGGCGTTCTGTCCGAGGCTGAGGATTCTTCGGGCTATCAGTACTACTGGAACCAGCTTTCTGATTTTCAACGAGCATCACCCGAAGTTGCCAAGGTGCATCGCGACTATCTGCAACGATGCGGAGGAGCACTGCCTGTTGGACAATACCTCGACTTTTTTAAGAACATTCATGGCGAGGTCCCTGGGCTGCTCGATGAATCGAGCATGAAAACCGAGCGAGATCTGTTGGGTAGTTGGCTGAAAAATGATGAACTGTCGACTGTTGTCGACGATGCAGTCAGCAGGAAACTGGCACTTCTACCGCATGGGCCCAACGAATACGATACCGACGAGATTGCAGAGACCGTCCTTTGCGATGTCAGGAAGGTTTGCGAGAGTTTACTCAAGAGAAAGAGCAATCTGAGGCGCCGTAAAAATGGCGGAAAGCAGGTCATGCCGCTCGATGAAGAAAACATGATAAACGATTGGTTGGTCGAGATCTGGCATAGCAGGGTTAACCGTTATGAATGGAGTGTGACGGATCAGTCTCGAATGGGCGCTTCGGGATCTCGGGGCGGAGTAGGCGAGGTGGATGCTGTTCTGTCAGGTCGCCATAGCACGCTTTCGATTCTTGAAGCGTTTCGTCTGGGGAGGAAGAACTCGAGCACAGTCGCTGAGCATTTGGACAAATTGGCGGGGTATAACACTGTCGGTGCTTCCGTGTTGTGCGTGGTGGTGTACTCGGTTGCTTCCAAGTTTGATGAACTTTGCAATTGGTACGAAGAAAAAGTCTTGAAGCATCGCTACCTAGGTTTCTCAGGAAAAAACTATGTTCCGCTGGAGAGGGTTGCGCCTGAAGATAAGCCGCATTTGAAAATTTTCAGAGAGGTAAAGATGGTTGATACGCGCAGTTCAGTCCATATTTACCATTTTCTCCTGGACCTGAAAAATGAGTAGCTCCACGTTTGCATTAGTCCGTCTTGCTCTGAGGACCGTTGCCAGTGTTAAGCTGGAAACTGATGTGATTTCTCACAAATAACGCTCATGATTTTCGAGTCATCGCTTCAGTTGCTCGGCCTACACATCGCCAATGTGTCCTCGCCATTTCGATACCCGCGACGAGCGATATATGCTATAGCCAAGAGAGCTTATGGTTTCACCTGTTTCGCAGAGCACAAGGGATGCAATGTCGAGGATCTACACCTATCTGAACTCAATCAGCGCTGGTCAGCCGATCAATTTTGAGGCTTTTGCTAAGGAGTTAAAGAAGCATGGCAAGGGTGCTGGCTATCTGTTCGATACGTTTTCAACGTCGAAAATTGGAAAGAGCAGCTATCAGGTGGCTGTCTTGCGTGAGGATCGCTTTGCGGAGCTGATTCGTGAACACGCTCCATCAGAAGTTACGGGCCGTATTGGTGCTGCTTTCGACGGAAGTAGCCACGCAGCAGCAGTAAGCGGCTCGCTTTTGATAACACGAAGCGTGGTCCATCCTCATCCAAGCGTGGTTCTTCTGAGCAAGCATGGATGGGAAGCACCTAACACTCTCCGACCAGCGGCGTTGCTGGTGGAAAATCTCGAGAACTTCCTAGCTCTCAAACAGACCGTCGACATCCTGGCCGACTGTGGCGTAGCTGAGCAAAGTGAAAGTTTCGACGTCATTTTCAGCGCCGGTAATCAGATCACCAACAGACTGAACATGCCATTTCTCAGCCAATACCAGAGGCTGTACTGCCTTTTTGATGTCGACTTAGGTGGGCTGACAATGTATCGAACTCTTCTCAGAGGGTTGCCAGACGGGCACCGGGTAGTGTTTGTGTACCCTGATGATATCGCCGACCGGTTAAGCGCTTCCAAATACTCACTAAATGAGCAAACGAGACAGGATCTCCTTGAGTTTGTTGGTCTATCCAAGGAAACCAATGAACTGATCGGACTTATGCGAGACAGCCAAAAAGCGCTAGAGCAGGAAACCTATTTGATGTCGACAACGACAAGGGACTGATGATGTTGAGCGACTCCTACGCGTTCCAGGACGTATACAAATTCCACAGGCTGATTTTTGTTAACAGTGCTGCCTATGCCTACACCGTAATCCGCGTGGACAAGCACACCGCTTTGTGTGGCCAGAACAACCTCGGAAAGACCTCGATGCTGAATGCATTGAAGCTTTTTTTGCTGCCACACGAGAACTTCAAGAGCTGCAATAAGAAATTCGCCTTCAAGGGGCCGGCCGGGACGTACTACTCGACTGATGCTAGCTACAGCTACTACTTCCCGGAAAACCACTCCTTCATCATCCTCGAAGCGGAGAACATGCACGGCCCGTTCTGCCTGGTCCTGCACCGCGGGAATCGACCATTCTCATACGGCCGTATGGCAGTACCTTGCATGTATGCCGATATCCAGCACATGTTTTGGGACCTTGAGTCGCCCATCAATGGAGGCATGGGGGCTCCGATAGAAGGCATCTCACTTTCTGGTGTGCTTTCGGATCTCCGAGCTCGGGGCGGGGAGGCAATGAACGACGGTGCTGTCATTCGCCAGCGGCTCTTCGGTCAACAGGCTCTTAATCGTGAAGAGGGCCGATTCTGCTTGCTGCCTCTTAGGAATGGCGGTACCGCACGCGAGATCGACGCGTGGAAGATGCTAATCCACCTGGCCTTCGACATCGGGGCGAAGGACAACCGCACTCTGCCGGATACTATCGCCACGATCATCGAAGGGGATAAGGACCGGAAGAATGCAGAGCTGAGTGTCAGCCTGAGCGAGATCCTCGATGACTATGAGAACCTGAAAAAAGAAGGCGATCGCCTGGCGGACATAGAAAGCGCGCGGAGGTCTTGGGAGGGCTTTGATAGCCAGTTCCAACTGTTTGAGACGAAATCCGAACTGATCGTTCAGAGTATCGTCGATGTTGAGCATGCCTTGGCTGAAAGGCAGTCCAGCATTCTTGATGATGTTAAGGCAGCATCCGAGAGATATCAGGCTCTTGATGTGGCTCACTCAGCTAAGAGACAGCACCACGGTCTGGTCAAGGCTGAGTATCTGAAGCTGGCTGGAGCACTGAGTCTCCGGCATAAGGATTTGGACGGTGTCCAAAAGCAGCTATTCAAGGTCAGCGAGATTCTTCGGCGTTACCCTGGCACAACAGAGCATGAGGTCCGCGAGCTCTTATCCGATCTCTCCGCAGAGTTGACCGCAGAGATCGAGACCCTGACAAACAAGGTTCAGAGCGCTGAGCAACTAGCCCAGGCGATCAGGAATAAGAACAGTCTTTCCCATCAGCGCGACCAACTCCGAAAAATTCTTGATGAACATGTGGAAACTGTTCTCGAGCAGGTCGATCGTCACAGTGCGTCGGTGCTGAGTAGCTTGAACTCGACGCTGTTCACCAAGCTGACTCCTCGACTCAACTCTGACCAGAAGCAAGCCATCAAAGAGTTTGGCTGCCTATTCCAGGAGCGAGATTCTTTCATCAGCTTCCTGAGCCAGGAGACCTCATTTGGTTTCATGTCTTTCGACCCGACCAGAGCAAGGAAGCAGCACGAGCAAGACCTGATCAAACTGGATGACGATATCAAGGACTGTGATGACCTCATTCAGCGTCTAAACGATGACAGCAAGTTGACTGCTGAGCAGGCCAAGGATAAAGCCAAGAAGCTGACCCGCGAGCGGACTGAAACTGATGAAGAGGTTCAACTACTCAGTCGGCATGGCTACATGCGCGAGCAGCAGAAAGCATTGGAACTTGAGGTGGGGGAACATACGGTAGAGTTGGCCAAGCTACATGAGAGTGTGGCGGATGCCGCCGGCGAGCTGGAGGACCTAGCGGTACAGGTTGAGCGCGCAAAAGAAGTGCTCGCCAGGGTCAGGAAGGAAAACGAAGATCTGCGCAATTACCTTGAGCAGATCCGGAACGTAGCTGAGATCACTTTAGGATTCCTTTCGATCCGCGAAATGAAGCTGAAAGCTCGCGATACTTTCTTTCACCCTAGCCAGATCAAGGAGATTTCCCAGTTCGCTTCTGAGGTAGCCAAGAGCAGAGAAGCTCTGCAAGTGGCCTTGGATGAACTGCTGAAACGTAACTTGCTGGGCGAAGAGGGCAGAGACTTTGGCTACCATGCTTTCCATGACTTGGGTCGGATGCGTAGCTGTCGGAGAGCTTTCGCGGCGTTGTTTGGCACCTTGGAAGGTGAGCAGCAGACCTACCAGGCCAAGGTCACCGCGCATAACTCGAATACCTCTATTCAAATCGACGAAATCAAACACGCCAGAAGGATGATCAAGGAGTTCGAGAAAGAGGTAGATGACCAGCTCTCGGAGTTCAGTGTGTCTGACCTCGAGGCGATCGAGATTTACTGCGTATTGAATCCCCATTTCGAAGAGCTGTTGGTCGATATTGACTCCATAAACCTCATGACAACCGGGCTCCACGAGAAGCGCTTGTATGAGCGGTTACGAGCTTTCTGTACCGAGTTCTTTGTTAACGGTGGCCGTCGGGGGACCACCCTGGATATGAGCCTACTGATTGATCGGGTTGGATATCGGTACCGCAAGCGTGGGCATGACAAGTACACCGAAGAGGATCAATCCAACGGTACTACGGCAATGATTAACTGCCGCCTGCTATCGATTCTTCTGCGTAGGCTGCTGGTTGCGAATACACAGATCTGTTTGCCATTGGTAATGGATGAGCTGTCGAATCTGAGCCACTTGAATCTGAAGGCTGCGCGTGGCATCGCTGAGTCAGAAGGGTTCGTGCTGTTCGGGGCAACGCCGGAGCCGACGTCTACTATCGCGAAAGTAATCGAAAACTACATCGACCTTTCGCATTTTCTCGCCACCGACAGGGCATACAGCCACTTACGTCGAGTGATCTACACAGGTGAAAGCGAGTCGCTGAGAACAAAGAAAGATCCCGCCGATGCTGTTGCGGAGATCACTGCCGGATGATCGTTGCAGCAGACAAAACGGTCATGCTCATGATCGAGCATAAGCACATTTTTCTTGATCTTATCGACATCATGGATGAAGGCTCGGCTGGCGAAGAAGTGTCAACTCGCCTGTACGAGTCCAAAGTGATGAAGCTGCTTGATTCGCTGGGAGACAGTAAGTCCGATCGGCAAAAAATTGAAGCGGCCTTCGACGTGCGTAACCTCGTCCGAGCAAGCCTGATATTGCACCATGACACCAAGCGAGGAGTCATTGCCTTCGCCCCGTTTTTGATCGAGTTATTTCGCCACTTTGATAGATCGCGTCTTCGGCAGCTGAGTAGCGCCGATCTTGAGGCGCTGTGCGACAGCTTCAATGATAGTCTTGAAAAGCTTCGCGATTTGACAGTGATTGAGCAGGGGAACGACACGTTCGAGGATGAGCTCAAGCTACTCCGGGAACGCATCCGCTACGCTCAAGGGAAGATCAAGGAGAACGTGGACAGTCTTCAGGGGCAGACTCTTCGCCTGGCGGAGATCGTCGAAGTGATGAGCCTTGAGAACCTTGACGAGGTGAAGCAGGCTCGCGGTGCTTTGCAGGCGATCACCCGAATCTACGGTAGGCATGTTCTCCCCACATTGCAGTTCCTCAACGAGAGGGAACCTCTGAAGAAAGGCCTGCCGGCACTCACTGCCTTGCTGCGGATATCCGAGATGTTCCGCGATGCCAAGTTGCCAAAATTGGGTCAGCAGGTTCTCTATGCAGTGGCATCCATTCGCTCCTATCGCTACGACGTGGAAGTCATCAGCAAGTCTCTGCAGCGCTACGTGCATCAGAATGAACGTCAGCGTCGTGAGTACGACCAGGTTGAGAGTGTTTTCAACGATCTACTAGTTGCCTGTCGGGAGCTCCATGACGGGAAACTAAGGGGCAACCTCATCCCTAAAGATCATGAGGTACTGGAGCGTTTCTCTACCTTCAAAGGCATGAAGAGGCAGAGAGCCGATAGCAAGATTGAATGGCACAACGTAGATCATTGGCTTCACCTTCAGGAGCATCTGCGGAGTAGCCTGGATTCACTCAAAAATACCCGAGTAACAACAACTTCTGTTGAGCCGGTTGGAGAGGACGTGCTCAAAGCCAGGCGTGCTTCAGACGTGCGCCGAAAACTAATTGGAAGGCTGATAGATGAGTGGCCTGTTCAGGTCGGGCCTGACGCCCATGCGTCGCTTCACGCACATCTGGCCCAGCAGATCAGCGACTACGAAATTGCTGACCTAGTGGAAGGCGTGTCTTGGCTAAAGCACCGAGAGGACATTGTGCTAACC
>Ga0208635_100169_pt1 | contig 24359 bp, 16 predicted proteins | sample LakWasMe93_HOW11_2_FD_183915 | JGI IMG/M metagenome (GOLD analysis project Ga0208635, IMG submission 183915) | Freshwater sediment methanotrophic microbial communities from Lake Washington under simulated oxygen tension - Sediment Metagenome... | ecosystem: Environmental > Aquatic > Freshwater >...
AATCAAGGTTTTGCAGCATTTTGTGTAAGACCGCTCACTTTCACTCTAGGGAGAAAACAATGGCAACTCGTGTCGACTTGTGCAACGCCATCCGTGCTCTGAGCATGGACGCTGTACAAAAAGCAAATTCCGGTCACCCAGGCGCACCTATGGGCATGGCTGAAATTGCTGAAGTAGTGTGGAACCACAACCTCAGCCACAACCCAACTAACCCACAATGGGCTAACCGTGACCGCTTCGTGTTGTCTAACGGCCATGGCTCTATGCTGATTTACTCCTTGCTGCACCTGACAGGTTACGATGTATCTATCGACGACATCAAAACTTTCCGTCAATTGCACTCCAAGTGTGCTGGTCACCCTGAGTTTAGCTACGCACCAGGCGTAGAAACCACTACTGGTCCATTGGGCCAAGGTATCGCTAACGGCGTTGGTTTCGCGATGGCTGAAAAATTGCTGGCTAGCCAGTTCAACAAGCCAGGCCACGACATCGTTGACCACTACACATACGTGTTCCTGGGCGACGGTTGTATGATGGAAGGCGTTTCTCACGAAGCTTGTGCTTTGGCTGGTACATGGGGCCTGGGCAAACTGGTTGCTTTCTGGGATGACAACGGTATTTCTATCGACGGCCACATCGAAGGCTGGTACACAGACGACACCGCAGGCCGCTTCAAAGCATACGGCTGGCACGTTGTTTCAGTAGATGGTCACGACCAGGCTGCGATTCAAAAAGCCGTTGACGAAGCTAAATCAGTGACTGACAAACCATCACTGATCTGCTGCAAAACCATCATCGGTAAAGGTTCTCCAAACAAATCCGGTTCACACGACTGTCACGGTTCCGCACTGGGCGACGCAGAAGTTGCTGCAACCCGTGCTGAAATCGGCTGGCCACACGAGCCGTTTGTTATTCCTGCTGACGTATACGCTGGCTGGGATCAAAAAGCCAAAGGTGCTGCACGTGAGTCTGCATGGAACGACAAGTTCGCTGCTTACGAAAAAGCATTCCCAGCAGAAGCTGCAGAATTCAAACGCCGTATGGCAGGTGAATTGCCAGCTAACTGGAAAGCATTGACTGACGCAATCATTGCCGAAACTAACGAAAAAGCTGAGAAATTGGCTACTCGTCAAGCTTCACAAAAAGCAATTACTGCTTTGGCGCCAATCTTGCCAGAATTCCTGGGCGGTTCAGCTGACTTGACAGGTTCAAACCTGACAGCAGCTAAAGAGTTCAAACACGTGAGCGGCAAAGAGCCAGGCAACTACATCTCTTACGGTGTACGTGAGTTCGGTATGGCTGCCATCATGAACGGTATGGCATTGCACGGTGGCTTGTTGCCATACGGCGGTACTTTCCACATGTTCTCTGACTACATGAAAAACGGCATGCGTATGTCTGCGTTGATGCATCAGCGTGTGGTTTACGTATTGACCCATGACTCTATCGGTCAAGGTGAAGATGGTCCTACACACCAACCAGTTGAAAACACTTCTGGCTTGCGTCTGATTCCTCGTATGGATGTATGGCGTCCAGCTGACTCTACAGAAACAACCGTTGCATGGGTTGCTGCAGTAGAGCGTACTGAAGGCCCAACCAGCTTGGTATTGAGCCGTCAAGCTGTGCCAGGCATCAAGCACGACAGCAAAGACTTCGACTTGATCCGTAAAGGTGGCTACGTATTCTCTGACGTGGCTGGCGCGCAAGTTATCATCATCGCTAACGGTTCCGAGTTGGATCTGGCTATTCAAGCAGCTGCCGAGTTGAACGCAGCCGGTACTAAAGTGCGCGTGGTTTCAATGCCATCCACTAACGTATTCGACCGCCAAGACCAAGCTTACAAAGACAGCGTATTGACACCAGGCGTTAAACGCGTGGCTGTTGAAGCTGCTCACCCAGACTTCTGGCGTAAGTATGTTGGTTTGGAAGGTGCTGTTGTCGGTATCGACACATTCGGTGAGTCTGCTCCAGGCGGCGTGCTGTTAAAACACTTCGGCTTTACAGTTGAGAATGTTGTAGCAACTGTTAAATCTGTTCTGTAATCAAACAGCTTAACCGATAAAAAACCGCTTCCTCGTGAAGCGGTTTTTTTACGCCTGTCGTTAGTCAATTGCTTTGCGCGACAAGCGAACTAGGGTATTCAATAATAACCCTGTAAAATATATGGTTTTATTGTTTGCACCAAGAAAGTCCGTATGTCTACATTACCAGCCTGCCCACAATGCCAATCCGAATACACCTACGAAGATGGTGACAATTACGTTTGCCCAGAATGTGCGAATGAATGGAGCAAGGTCGCAGCGGCTGATTCAGAAGAAGTGAAAGTCGTGCGTGATGCCAACGGCAATGTGTTACAAGATGGCGATACGATTACTGTGATCAAAGACCTTAAAGTCAAAGGCTCTTCATCAGTTGTGAAGGTCGGTACTAAAGTCAAAAACATCCGCCTGGTCGATGGCGATCATGATATCGACTGCAAGATAGATGGTTTTGGTGCGATGAAGTTGAAGTCAGAGTTTGTGAAGAAGCTAGTTTAGAAGCTGACTGGCAGTCATTTGAATATCATTTTTATTGTTAAATGTATTCCAAAAACGCTGCTATATATTTGGCTTCAAGTAACATAGTCAAAAAAATGAACAAGTCATACCATTTACAAAAAAACAATATAAAAATCACCACATTTAAGTGGTGATTTTTATAAGAAATTAGAAGTGTTACTAATTTACTATGACTTGACGTCACTATTACTAAAAGGTTTCCAAATTCTTATTGTATTTTCTGCGTATTGATGCCAGTGCAATTACACCTAATAGCAACTGAACTGATGAGTTAGTTTCAGGTACTTGAGACAGAATAGGTGCAGATGTCTGAGATGCTAGGACATACGCTTCATCACTAAATTTTCCCCATCCGTATGTCTCTTTTGCTGAAACGTATAAAGGTAAAAATTCTGATGCTGTAATGTTGCTTGGAAGGTTGCGGAAATGGAAACTGAAACTATCTGCCAAAGGATTATCAGGACTCACTCTGAAAAAAATTGAAACATTCTGATAAGTTACAGCAGAAAAGGAATACCCGTTTTCATAAATAAGATTATTTTCAGCGTAATAATATGCTGGTTCGCTTGACGGTGCAGGGGGTTGAGACACATTTTTTCTGGGTACCAGTGATAATTCTGGGATGTATTTCAAATAGATAGTATCCAACCACCCTCTGTAATCTTTATTCACAGTTAGAGATATGCCTACTCCGCCATTTTCATCGAAGATGGACATATGAGCATATGGTGCTAATAACGATTCAGATTGAGGTGTGAACGGATCGGTGAACTTTGTAATATTCTTATTAAATTCGTAGTAATAAGTGGAAGAATGGGCTGGGAAGGCGAGTATTGCTAGAATTGGTAAAAATTTATTTATATTAGATTTAATCAACATATTTTGAACTTTATTATTAAGAGAAATTATCGCACAGAGTGTAAGCTTGCAGTAAGGTTGTGTCAATTTATCAACATCTACATTGAGTATAAAGTTGACTAATAAATGGGTTAAGTTGATCTTTAATTTTGTGGGAAAGGTAATTGTTACATTTGAAGTAGTGAATGTGAAAAATCAGACGAAAGTTTCATGTGATTTTTAGATTGGTCGGGTAAGATGGCGGCACTCTTTGCAGTAAAGTGACATGATCCGCATTAATCTTTGATTGGCAATTGATGATAAGGACGTTTAGAAAACTTCAGTTAACAATCTACGGCAAATCAACTCCAATATCGAATGTGTCTCCAGAGGGTTTGTATTAATCTTTTGTAAGTGTTTGCTCATAGATTACTTGATCCTTTTTTAGGGACTGAAAACACTATTGCACCCAAGAACATTTACTCAAAAGATAACATACTAATACCTTATATATAGCGAAATAAATCAATTCAAGTTTTAACGAATTTCCGCTTTTCCTACACTGTTTTCAGCAACTGTCTGATACCACTATCTTTCTCAGAAACTATCATTTAACTACTAAAAATTTAATTATTGAGGAGGCTGTATGTCATCGTTCGTTCTGTATCTTATCGGGTTCGCTATTCTCATTGGCGGGATTGCATGGGCGCTGGTTGAGGCGGGTGTGCCGCATTTGTACATCGTGATTGCTTCAGTGATACTCACCGGCATTGGCATATTAAAAGCGGTGTCACATACAAGAACTAAGGATATTTCCCGTAGCTAAGTGGTGTGCAGTTTGCTGCCACCAAACCATGTTTCTGAAGTGAGTGTAATGAACAATCTGAATAAAACTGATTTAACGCTGGATGGCTTGACTATTGTTGGTCTGTATCTGGAGGATGTGTTTTCGGTATGGGAGCATTTCGACAAAAACGCGAATAAGTACTTTACCGTTTTTATGATCAATAACTCCCGCATCACCGTGCCAGCAACTGAAGCCAATGCGGCATTGCTTTATAAGAGCGGCCAACCGGTGTCTGAATTCGTCGTAAACGATGGCATTGTGGATGAGATTGAAATTACCAAATAGCAGCGTTGCCTAGCCAAACTGGGCTGCTGCTGCCCGATTCATGATAATTCGTAGCAACATTTGCATGCAATTGCATTAAACCAATTGGCCTGAGCCAACTCTCAAATATAATCCTTTATATTTCCTATTCTCAGGTTATCCAAATGCGAACCGAAAACGCTGTTGCACCAAAAACCATTTACCTCAAAGACTACACACCTGCGCCTTATAACGCTGCGCAGGTAAATTTGAGTTTTAACCTGTTGCCGGGTAAAACCATCGTCACGTCTGAAGTGAAGTATGTGAAAAACTCGGCGGGCGTGTCGAATGATTTGGTGTTGGATGGTGATGACCAAACAATCATTTCTGTTTCGATTAACGGTCAGCCATTTGATGGCTATACCGTCGCTGATGGGCAAATGACGATTACGAATCCAGGCAATGAATTCACGTTAACCATCGTCAGCGAGATTGACCCGGCGGCGAATACGGCGCTGGAGGGCTTGTATCAATCGCAGGGTAACTATTGCACGCAGTGTGAGGCGGAAGGCTTCAGGCGGATTACGTACTATCAGGATCGCCCTGATGTGTTGAGTGTGTTTACCGTGCGCATTGAGGCGGATGCGAAGTTATGCCCAGTATTACTATCTAACGGTAATTTGCAGGAAGAGGGCGGTTTGCCGGATGGCCGTCATTTCCGCGTCTGGCATGATCCTTTCCCTAAACCTTGTTATTTATTTGCGCTGGTGGCGGGTGATTTGCAGCGCGTGGTGGATACGTTTACGACCATGACTGGTCGCAAGGTGGATTTGCATATTTATGTGCGGGCGGGCGATGAAAAGCAGTGCGACCATGCGATGGAATCACTGAAAAAGTCGATGAAGTGGGATGAGGAAGTATATGGTCGCGAGTATCAGCTCGACTTGTTCAATATTGTCGCGGTGAGCGATTTTAATATGGGCGCGATGGAAAACACCTCGCTGAATATTTTCAATACGGCGCTGGTGCTGGCGCATCAGGAAACCGCGACCGACAGCGATTTTATGAGTGTGGAAGGCGTGATTGGTCACGAGTATTTTCACAACTGGACCGGTAACCGTGTGACGTGCCGTGACTGGTTCCAGCTATCACTCAAAGAAGGTTTTACTGTGTTCCGCGATCAGGAATTCAGCTCTGACTTGAACTCGCGTGCAGTGCAACGCATTGACGATGTGAACGGCTTGCGCCGCTTGCAGTTCGCTGAAGATGGCAGCCCGCTGGCGCATTCGGTGCAGCCGGACCAGTTTATTGAGATCAGCAACTTTTACACCAAAACCATTTATGAAAAAGGCGCTGAGCTAATCCGCATGCAGCATACTTTGCTTGGCGCAGAGACGTTCCGCAAGGCGACAGATTTATATTTTGACCGCTATGACGGTCATGCCGTGACCTGTGATGATTTTGTGCAGTGTATGGCCGATGCGTCTGGTCGCGATTTATCGCAGTTCTTCCGCTGGTATAAACAGGCCGGCACACCAACACTACAAGCCAGCAGCCATTACGATGCAGCGCAGAAGACCTATACGTTGACGTTTAAACAATCTCAGCTGGATACCCCAGGGCAGAGTGATAAACAGCCCTTACATATTCCGATTGCAGTTGGCTTGCTGGATGCCTCGGGTAAAGAGATTCTGTCGACACAAGTGCTGGAAATGACGGCACGTGAACAATCATTCACTTTCGAAGGGATTGCCGCCAAGCCGGTACCTTCCATTTTGCGTGGCTTCTCGGCGCCGGTGAAGCTGGAAACGGATTTAAGTGATGATGACCTGCGCTTGCTGCAAGTGCATGACACTGACGGCTTTAACAAATGGGAGGCGGGTCAAGCATTGGCTTTGCGTACTATTCAGCGTGTGATGGCAGACCCGCAAGCTGATATTGGCCAGTTTGTGGCCGATTTTGGCCGCTTGATTGAGCAAGGTTTAAATGGGCAGGGCGATAAAGCCTTGCTGGCACGTGCGTTGAGTTTGCCGATGATAGGCGTGATTGGGCAGTATCTGCCCGTGGTCGACCCGGCAGCGATTGATGCGGCGCGCACCAGTATCCTGACGCAGATTAAACGTGCCCATAAAGATACGTTAGCGGCGCTATATGACGCGAACAGCAACCCCGGCACATTCTCGGTAACGCCTGAAGCCATGGGCCGCCGCGCCTTGCAAAGTGCTGTGCTGAAGATTCTCACTGTGACCAACGGCACTGGCTGCGCTGCACGTGCCAAGGCGCACTATGACGCCGCTGATAATATGACTGACCGTGTTGCCGCGCTGGCCTGCCTGAGCGACAGCACGCAGCCGCAACGCGCGGAAGCATTCTCGGATTTCTACCAGGAATTTGAAGCTTATCCGCTGGTGGTGGATAAGTGGTTCTCATTGCAAGCCTTGGCTAATCGCGAGGCGATTTTTGATGACCTGGCGATGCTACGCAAACACCCGGATTTCAATATCAAGAATCCGAATCGCGTACGCTCACTGTATACCGCGTTTGCGATTAATAACCCGGTCAAGTTCCATGACCCTAGCGGCAAAGGTTATGCTTTCCTGCGTGATGCGATTATCGAGCTGAATACCATTAACCCGCAAATTGCGGCGCGCATGGTGACGCCATTGCGCGAGTGGAAGCGCTACACGCCAGCCTTGCAGGCGCAGATGAAAGCGGCGCTGGAAGCCGTCTTGGCCACGCCTAATCTGTCCGGTGATGTATTTGAGGTAGTCAGTAAAAGTCTTAACGCTTAGTACGTTACTAAGTGTTTAAAAGGGAGGCTTTAGCCTCCCTTTTCTTTTGGCTGCAGCTAGCGCAGTGTCACGCCCTGTCTTCTTTTTTTTGTTAATATTAGTTATTAATATTATCTAATGTTAATATTTGTTGTTTTAACGAATATTAACTTAAGTATGCTTGGGCGTTTTCAATCAGCAAGGCAGCCATTACTGGCGGCACTGTACCATTTTTTAATATCGAATTTATCCAGGTTTTCAATTGGCTTACTGTTGCTGCTTGGTGCGCATGCAGGCTGGTCTGGTGCTGCTGAATCATTGAATTTGCCTGATGAAAATGCACAGCAATACCAGCGTCAATTAGAGCGTGAACGCCAGTTGCAACAACAGCAACAGCCACATGTAGACGCACGGGAGGCGGCTTCTAAGTTGCAAAAAACAGCCTTGCAGCCGTCAGAGGTGATGCCGATTGAAGAGTTACCTTGTTTTGCGATCCATGAGGTGAATTTGAGTTCAGCCGATAAAACGCCAGTGGCGTTTTTTCAGTTTGCACTGGATGACACCTTAAAGGCTGGTGAAAAAGGCAAGCCGTTGCTGGGGCGATGCTTGGGGGTAGAGGGTATTAATGCCTTGGTTGCCAGGGTACAAAACCGCATTATCGCGCGTGGCTATGTCACCACTCGTGTGCTAGTCGGGCCACAGGATTTAAGTCATGGTCACTTAACGCTGACGGTGATCCCAGGCCGTATTCATAAAATCAGGATGGCGGCAGATGCGAATCCGCACGTGTCGCTATGGAACGCCTTGCCCATGCAGGCGGGCGATTTGCTGAATTTGCGTGATATTGAGCAGGCGCTGGAAAACCTGAAGCGCGTGCCGACGGCTGATGCAGATATCCGCATTGAGCCCGCCGCCGCAGAAGATGCTTCTACGCCTGGCTTAAGTGATGTGGTGATTCAATACCAGCGGCAGTTTCCAGCACGGGTGACATTGAGTGCTGATGATGGCGGCACACGCTCTACTGGTCGCTACCAGGGTGGCGTGACGGTGTCACTTGATAGCGTGACCACGCTCAATGATTTGCTCTATGTGAGCCATAACCAGGATCTGGGGGGCGGCCAGGATGGTCGCCGGGGCAATGAAAGTACCACCGCCAGTTATTCCATTCCCTGGGATTACTGGATGTTTGGCGTGACAGCCTCTAACAGTCATTTTTACCAGCAAGTAGCAGGCATCAATCAAAGTTATATTTTCAGCGGTGATAGCGAGAGTGTTGAAGCTAAGTTGGGGCGGCTGATTTTTCGTAACGCGGTTAATAAAACCTCACTGTCAGTCAAAACCTTTTTGCGCAGTTCTAGCAACTACATTAACGATGCCGAAATTGAGGCTCAGCAGCGCCGCGTGGCTGGTTTTGAATATGGACTCGATCAAAGTTGGTATCTGGGCCGGGCAGTACTTGATTATCGCTTGGCTTACCGTAGAGGCACGGGAGCTTATAGCAGTCTGGCTGCGCCAGAGCAGGCGTTTGGTGAGGGCACCTCACGCATGCGGTTATGGTTGGCAGATATTAATTTCAGAGCCCCTTTTCAATTACAAATGCCGTGGGGTGCTCAAGCCTTGCAATATAGCGCCAATCTGCGCGCGCAAAGTAACCTCACCCCGCTTACGCCACAAGACCGTTTCAGTATTGGTAACCGTTACACCGTACGCGGCTTTAATGGCGAGCAATTGTTGCTAGGTGACCATGGCTGGTTTGTACGCAATGAACTGTTAGTGCCATTTGCCAGCAGCAGTCACGCCGCTTATCTGGGCGTCGATTATGGCGAGGTTGGCGGGCAATCCACGCGCACGCTACCGGGCAAGCAACTGGCGGGTGCCGTTGTCGGCCTGCGCGGCAGTTTTGCAGCTAAAGCAGGTCTGCTCAATTACGACTTATTTTGGGGGCAGCCCCTGCATGTACCAGATGGCATGCAAGCCGATGGCAGCGTGACCGGATTTAACCTGAATGTCAGCTTTTAGCTGTGGACGATAGCAAGCAAGGCAAAGTGAGATCGCAATGAACACACACATTTATCGTATTGTTTTTAACCAGATGCGTGGCATATGGATGGTGGTGGCCGAGGTCGTCAGCGCCAGGGGGAAACTTAAAAGCAGCCAAAAAGCCAGCGTTGGCCGGACAACGCCTTCTCGACAGGCATTCACGCTGACACGTACCGTACAGCGGGCATTGCTGGCTTTTGGCAGCCTGCCGTTTGTGACTGCACAGGCTGATATTGTCGCTGATCCAGGCGCACCGGCCACACAGCAGCCGTTGATGACTCATGCCGCAAACGGCGTGCCTTTAGTGAATATCCAAACACCCGATAGTCACGGGCTCTCGCACAACATCTATCAACAGTTTGATGTGATGCAGAATGGCGTCATTCTCAACAATAGCCGCACCAATATACAGACCCAGCTAGGCGGCTGGGTGCAGGGCAACCCCAGTCTGGCCGCAGGTACCGCAAGTACAATACTTAACGAGGTTCACTCCTCGCAGCCCAGCTTGTTAAATGGCTTTATTGAGGTCGCCGGTAGCCGTGCGCAAGTGATTGTGGCTAACCCGTCTGGCATTAGCTGCAATGGTTGTGGATTTATTAATGCCTGGCGTGCCACACTCACTACCGGTAGCCCGGTGTTTACCGGTGGCGATTTAAGCGCTTACCGTGTCACCGGTGGTGTGATCCAGTTTCTTGGTACAGGCATGGATACCAGCGCGATGGACTATACCGATATCATCAGCCGCGCCGTGGTGGCTAATGCAGGTGTGTGGGCCAAAACGTTGAATGTTGTGCTTGGCACCCAGCAGGTGAATGTCGCCAGCAATGGCGATATCGGCACCCTGACGCCTGTAGCCGCCAGCAATGAACCTGTACCGCAAGTCGCACTCGATGTGGCCGCGCTGGGGGGGATGTATGCAGGCAAGATACACCTGATAGGTACCGAGTTGGGCCTGGGCGTGCGCAATGCTGGCAACCTGGTTGCCAGTGCCGGACCATTGGTGCTTAACCTCAATGGCCGTTTAGAAAATAACCAGGCGATACTCGCACAACATGGCTTGCAAATTCAGGCTAACGAGCTCATCAATCGCGGCATTGTCCAAAGCAACAGCACTTTGGCGATAGACGCAGGCACTTTAGACAACCAGGCTGCAGGCACTATCGCCAGTGAGCAATTAAGCCTCAATGTGCAAGGCCAGTTACTAAACGATGGTCAGATGCAGTCGTCGAGTAGCATGGCAATCAGCGCCACAACGATGTATAACAGCGGCAGCGTACGTGCGGGTAGTTCGCTTAATTTAAATACCGGTGATTTAATTAACCAGAACCTGATGTCGGCCCTCGGGTCTTTCACATTGACTGCTGACCATATCACTAACGCCAACGCACGTTTGAGTGCAGGCCAGGATTTTACGTTGCTGGCAAATCAATTATCGGGCGATGGGCAAGTGCTTGCAGGCGGTAACCTCAACGCAAGCCTGCAACAAGATTATTGGCAGAGCACAGGCTTAATGCAAGCAGATGGCAATCTGTCTTTGTTGGTGGCGGGGAGTATCTTAAACGATAGCAAAATACTGGCTGGCGCCACGTTGACGCTGAATGCACTGAACCTCAATAATCGCTCAACGAATAGTGAAATCAGTGGTTTGAATACGGTACTCAATATTCAACAGACGCTGGATAACCGCGGTTTGATTGATGGCAGTGATACTTTTATCCAAGCAGATACATTAAACAATATTGGCAGCGGCCAGATATATGGCGATCACCTGGCGTTGGCTGCACGCCACTTGAATAACCTGGCTGATGCTGGCCAGGCTGGCACCATTGCGTCCAGAGACAGGTTGGATCTCGGTGTCAGCGATACGCTAAACAACTTGGATAACAGCTTGATTTTAAGTATTGGTGACATGGCCATAGGCGGCGCTTTGGATGCCACGCACCAGGCGACCGGCACACTGGCAACACTCAATAATCGCAGTGCCAGTATCCAGTCTATGGCAGCGCTTAGCATGTCCGTGGGCAGCTTAAACAACACGCGTACCGCATTTAGTGTGAACAGGCAAAGCAGTACCGACTTGCCGACAGCACGTGAACTGCTAGAGTATGATCCAGCCCTTTCTTTTTACTGGGGTATCGACGAATCCTCCCCTGCCACCTGGCGCAATTATATTCGTGACAGTTACATCAATAGAGTTGCCGCGCTGGCAGGTGGCCAACTGGATAATACATATCTGGATAGCTTGCGTGCCTTAGTGAACAACAGTGCATTTGAGATGGTCAATGGCGACTTTCATGTGAGCAGCCTCAATATCTGGCGGCAACTGCTCGATAAAATCCAGGCGGATCATCCTACTGTGTTAAGTGCGATGGCAGGTCAGTTAACCAACCTGGCTTATCCGCTGCAAAAATATGACCAGGTTTGCCTGGATGATGAGTGTGCGTATGTACATTACATAGACGCACAGCGGACCGATTATAAAGACGTGGCCACAGGCACAGCGGCCAGCCTGATTTCGGCGGCTACCACGGCCAACCTCAATATTGGCCAGCTGGTCAACCAATATAGCACCATCCAAAGTGGCGGAGATATGCTGCTAGTTGGCAATACGCTCAGCAACCAGGGTGCAGAGCTGTACCTCACCTCAGACTACCTCACCACTTACCATTTGATTCACTGGTCCGACCGCGATCATGGCACCACTTCTAGCGCCAGCAGCACCAGCCAATTAATAGGCACCGAACCGGGATTGATTAGCGCTGGAGGCAGCCTCACCGGCAGTTTCACCGGGCAAATTGATAATGTGGCCATCCGGCAGCACAGCCCCTTAGGAAGCATTGTTGGTGTGAGCGTGAATCCGCAGCAAGGCAATGCCTTAGGGGGGCTGACGGGTGGCAACCTTGCCCCATTAGCGAGCTTATATGCTTACACCAGCAACCCGCAGGCCACTTACCTGATTGAGACCAATCCGCGTTTTGCGAATGCCGGTCAATGGCTGAGTTCAGACTATATGCTGGGGCAATTGGGGCTTGACCCCGCTTACCAAACCAAGCGCTTAGGTGACGGCTTTTACGAGCAAAAACTGGTGCGCGAACAAATTAACCAACTCACTGGCAGGCGCTTTCTGACAGGCTACAGTAACGACCAGGCGCAATATCAGGCATTGATGACGAATGGCGCGACCATTGCACAAGCCTGGCAACTAGTGCCTGGCGTTGCATTGAGTGATACACAAGTCGCACAACTCACTTCAGATATCGTCTGGCTGGTCAGGCAAACAGTGACCTTGCCAGATGGCACCATCACACAGGCATTAGTGCCTCAAGTGTATGTCCGACCCGCCACGCAAGACCTCAGCGCCAATGGTGCCTTATTGCTTGGCCAGACAGTACAGTTAACCACGCAAGGCGATGCGTTTAATAGTGGGGCGCTGGTTAGCCACACCCGGTTAGCGTTAGCTGCCAATAACATTCAAATGCTGGGCGGCAGCCTACAGGCGCAAGACGCGATTGCGCTAGATGCACAACAAGATATCCAACTGCAAGGCTCCACGACTGACATTCACATGCAACGTAATGGCGCCGCCAATACGGCCGACATGACCGTGATGAACCGGATGTCTACGCTCTACACCAGTGGTGAGCAGTCACAGATTAGCGTGAAGGCGGGCCACAATCTTATACTCAATGCCGCGGCTGTAGAAAATGCCGGCGCAAAAGGCAGCACCCAATTACAAGCCGGTAACGACCTCACTTTGGGCATCGTGCAAGAAACACAAGACCTCTATGCCAGCAATAAAAACAGCTGGCGCAATGAGCACAACACCAGCCAGATAGGTTCTCAAATCCACACCCAGGGGGATGTCACACTCAGCGCGCAACAAGACATCCGCTTGCAAGCTGCTAATGTGCAAAGCAGCAACGGTGAATTAGCCGTGGCAGCAGGCAAAGATGTCACCATCACGACCGGCACCGCCACCCAACAAAGTGAGGCCTTTCGCAAGATTAAAACCAGCAGTGGTTTTGGCAGCAGCAAAAAAACCTTTAATGACACCGCCAGCGACACCACGCACATTGGCAGTACGCTTAGCGCCGATAAAGTGAGTATTCAAGCGGGTAAAAACCCACAAACCACCGGCAATATTCTGGTGCAAGGCTCTGATGTCGTTGCCACGCAAGACGTGGCGATGAATGCAACGGGTAACGTAGAGATCGCATCGGTAGCAGATACGCACCAGGAAACCCACAATAAATCAGTTAAAAAATCCGGCTTCTCAGCTAGCGGCAGCAGTGTTGGTTACGGCTCAAGCAAACTCAAACAAAACACCACCATCACCGAGACCACGCAGCGTAGTAGTACCATAGGCAGTGTCGAGGGGGATGTGACGATAGAGGCAGGCAAGACCTACACCCAAACTGCCAGTGATGTAGTGGCCCCACAAGGCGATATTGATATCACCGCCCAAAAGGTCGATATCACCTCTGCTAATGAAACCTACCAGCGCACTGATCAAATGAAATATAAGCAGAGTGGGGTGAGTGTGGGCATAGGCGGTAATCCTGCCGTAAATGCCGCACAAGCTGCCGTAGATGCCTTTAAGCGCGGACAGGAAGTGAAAGATGATCGCCTGCAAGCCCTCTATGCAGCGCAGACCATCAAGAATGCGGCGCAGGCTGTCGGCCAAGCGCAACAGGTGCTTAATAGCGGTAATGCTTCAAGCCTGCTCAGCTTGAATTTTAGTATAGGCAGTAGCAAGGCGAGTAGCAGTAGCCAGCAAACCCAAAGCAATGCTGTATCCAGCACGCTGGAGGCAGGCAACAACCTCAATATTGTTGCCACTGGCGGCAACAATACACCCGGCGATATCACCGTGACAGGCAGCACCCTCAAAGCTGGCAATGATATGACACTAGATGCGGCCAATGATCTGCAACTACGCTCGGCGCAAAACAACAGTTCAGTGCAGTCTAAAAACAAGTCCAGTAGCGCCAGTGTCGGTGTAAATGTCAGCCTGGATGGCACGATTACCCCAATGGCTAGCATAGGTGGCTCCAAAGGCGGTAGCAATGGCACTAGCACCACCCACACCGAAACCACTCTCCAGGCAGGCAATCGTCTCATGACTAGTAGTGGCCGTGACACCACCCTTAAAGGTGCAGTTGCCCAAGGTGAAAGCATCAGCATGCAAGTGGGCCGAAACCTTAATTTAGAAAGTGAACAAGACACCGCCAACTTTAAACAAAAGCAAACCTCAGCCAATGCTACCCTGGCGGTAGGTGACAATACAATCTCCGGCACGGCCAGCGCGGGGCAAAACAAAGTAGATAGCACCTACCAAAGTGTGAAAGAGCAAACGGGACTCTATGCCGGTGATGGTGGGTTTAATATCAACGTCAATGGCAACACCCACCTCAAAGGGGCGGTGATAGACAGTAGCCTTGCCGCACAAGCACAAGGCAACAATCAGCTCACTACGGGCACCCTCACCACGGAGGACTTACACAACCAAGGCGACTACAAGGCCAGTGCCAGCACTGTTGGCATCAGTCAAAACTTAAGCCTCAACCCGGCCACACAAGGCGACCAACAACCCGCAGGCAGCCCTGCTGGCAGCTTGGCGCAAGCAGGCATAGGCGGTCTCGCAGTGGCAGACAGCGGCCATGCCGAAGGCACCACCAAAAGCGCTATCGCCACAGGCACTGTCACCATCACTGATAATGCAGGCCAACAAGCCAAAACAGGCCAAACGGCCCAGCAAAAAGTCGCCACACTCAATCGCGATACCCAACACGCCAACGGCAGCATAGGCAACCCGTTTAACAAAGAGAAAGTGCAAGAGCAGCTAGAGTTCTTGCAACTGGCCGGGCAACTCGTTATCCAGCCTGTCGCCGCACAAGCTGCCAAATGGATAGGCGATACGCTTGATGGCACTGGCAAGGTAGCCGCTCATGCCGTACTTGGTGCAGCCATCACCACCTTGCTTGGCACAGGCTGGCAAACCGGCGCAGCAGCAGGTGCATTAGGCGACCTCCTGCCACAAGCACTAGAAAAAGCCTTCGAAAAAGACGCCAGTGGCAAGATTAAAGACGAAGCAGCGTTTAAAGCCGCTAACACCATCATCAGTGCCGCGCTTACCAGCGCGACAGGCGGAGACCTCGCCAACACCATCAATGCTGGCATGGTCACGCAAAATGCGGTGGAGAATAACTACCTTAAACACCAAGAGATTGGCAAGTACTGGGATGCTGTTGCCGCCTGTTCAAAAGGTAACAGTGCTGCTTGTAAGCAAAGAGATGAGTTGAAAGCCGAAAGCGATAGACGCGATGCAAAATTAGCTGCATGTGAGGGGAATACCAGCAGCCAATGTAATAATCTGCGCAAAGAAGTGCGCTACGCAGAAGCAGAAATCATTAGAAATGGTGGCTATGGCTTTGAGAGTGATTTGCGCTCATTGGGCACACAAACCCAAGCAGATAAAACGTTCGTTTCTGTATTAGATACGACAGAAGGTATTTTGCAAGGCGGCGTTCACTCAATTGTTGATGGTATTACTGCATTGGGTAATGGAGTCAAAACAGTGCTTGTCGCGGCATATGCGAGAGAAGGCAGCCCAGCTCAAAAAGCAGCAATAGAAGCAGTTGTCGATACAGGTGCATCGCTTGCCGCACTCACAGATCCAGAAGTGCTTGCAAAAGTGATTAGCGGCGCCAGTGCAGAGCAGCGCGAGCAAATTGCAGCGGCTTATGAAAATGGCGATGCAATTGCACTGGGGCGGGTGACTGGGGCAGTACTCAGCAATCTGGTTGGTGCTGGTACCATTAAGAATACAGGCAAGATCGCAGAGGCTGTGAAGGTTGCAGAGAAAGCAGCAGTCACAGAAACGGCGCTTGCCCAGAGCTTGCTAAAACGTGCAGATGTAGATGCAGTGAAGCAAGTGAGTGCCGGTAGCAAAGGCAATTGGGACAAGTCTATTAACAGCAACCTAGAGACAAATACTGCCTACGTACTGGATAACGGACACGCCTACATTACCGATGCAACAGGGCGTGTGAAAGAAGTGACTGGTAACCTCAATCTCACTACCATGAATAGAAATCTATACCAGCAATGTGTTACGGGTAAATGCGGCAATGCTGGTGATGAGGGTGGACACTTGATTGCTTCTAGCTTGGGTGGTGCGGGTGATAAAATCAATATCGTGCCGCAGGCGGCTACGCTGAATCGTGGTGATTGGAAAGCCATGGAAAACCAGCTGCGTGATGCATTGAATGCTGGTAAGGATGTCAGTGTGAAGATTGAGTTAGGTTATCCACAGACTGGTGGAGTGAGACCGAGCGAGTTTAATGTGACAGCGACTATTGATGGCAAAGTAGTGCCATTTAGATTTAAACAGTGAGACAGTAATGCAAATCAATTCTATCGAAGATGCCTATATGGCATTAGCTAAGTACTTGCAAGCCTTTATTGGATTGCGCAATTGGGATGTTGCGGGCTGTAAAATGCATATTTACTCAAAAATGGCGAAAGGCTCTCAATGGTTGGAGAACAAAAGAATCAGAGAGGAGCAAGGCGGATTCGACAGCAACACGGGTGCAATTTGGGATGGTTTAGATGCCTCTATTTTCCTCCGCGACAACCTCCTAGCCACCACAGGTCAGCGCATTTGGGGGCTTACCTTCACCCTTTACCCTGATGGTAAGTTCAACATTGAATACGACTACAACAAACCCGTCGATTATGAAGAAACAGATGAAGTGATTAATGGTGATGAAATCAATCAAAATTTAAGTAATTTGAACAACAAAAAATAATCAACATTGAGCAGCAAGTATGAGCATATCTTTCAATAAACATTTAGTTAAAGTGTTGGCTGAAGTAGCGATATTTTTAGAGTTTACGAATGAAGACTTATTGAATCAGGATGTTGCAATTGAAATGATGGAACAGATAGGAGCAGAGCTACAGCTTATGAGTCAAGATGATAAGTTAGTTCTATCGAGCACATTTGATGAGATAAGTAATGAATTCACTAACTCTTTACATAAAAACTTCGTTAAAAATCTCATTCACTCTTTGGGTATAAGTGACTAGAAAATAACGAGGCTAAGTTGTAGGTCTTGTAGGGCGGGCAGGTCACAACATCCATTTTAGATGTGAATATCCCTGAAGGCGTAAAAATGCGAGCCTCAACTGCTAGCAGTGCATTAGGGAGTGTTGGCGGGGGGGTGCAATTTGAAATAATTCAAAAAACTGATACTTCATGGTTTGAAAAGCCAAGGAAATTGCCATGACAAAAATTCATAGTGAATGGTTTAGTAATCCGCGACCTTTACCCTTAGATGGGGCTGGAAAGGTTGACTTTTCAAAAGAGATTCATCGTGTACAGTCTTTAGGCGATGATATTATTAATCCGGTTAGAGGCAGCTATTTAATCTCATTGGATATGCACAATAGATTGTCTGCGCCGCAAGTAATATTTTTACCAAACTGGCATTCCATAATCATTGCATATGCTTATTCTGATAGTTCTTCTTTGTCAGCCTATGATTCCTATCATAATATCTTCCGCCTAGATGCCCTTGGCAACGTAGTTTGGCAAGTAAAACGAGATGAGCAACATCAGACAGAGTGGTGGGCAATGGCTCACCGTAAGGCAGCGCAAGGTAATGAGGAGATGCAATATCAAATTAGTAAGCGTACTTTTGCCAAACTTTCTATGGGCTTTTTTAAATGCGGGGCTTACAACGAACTTGAAGAAACGCCAGTCAAATATCTCAGCGATAATTGGAAGCCAGATTATGTATTACTCGCTTGGGTATATGGGCGTGGCGTGTATGAGTTAGATATCGAAACTGGAATAGCTAAAAACGTGACCCAACTTGGTGGTCGGGACTGGTGATTAATTTAATCGCCCCACAAGGCGATATTGATATCACCTCTGCTAATGAAACCTACCAGCGCACCGAGCAAATGAAGTATAAGCAGAGTGGGGTGAGTGTGGGTATCACTAACCCAGTGATTTCCGCTCTGCAGACCACAGATCAAATGCGCCAAGCCGCCAGCCAAACCGATGACCCGCGCATGCAGGCATTGGCCGCAGCGACCACTGCACTCAGCGTTAAAAATGCCGCAGATGCCGTCAAGGCTGGCAGTGCTGGTAGTGCTGGTAGTCTCGCAGATCAGGCAGGCGGTATCAGCCTCAACTTTAGCATTGGTAGCTCTACCGCTAAATCCAGCAGCCAAACACAACAAACTGTGGCTAAAGCCAGCCAGGTGAATGCAGGCAACAATGTGCGTATCACCGCCACTGGCGCAGGTAGTGAGAGTGACCTTACCGTGATTGGCAGTCAGCTCAAAGCTGGGCAAGACCTCAGCTTAAACGCACAAGACCAACTCAACTTACTGGCTGCCCAAAACACGCAAAGCCTGCAAAGCAGCAACAAATCCTCCAGTGCTAGTGTGGGTGTCTCCGTCGGATTAGGGAGCGGTGGCGCAGTCACCCCGACTGCCAGTTTTAACAGTAGTCGCGGCAGCGCCAACGGCCAAGATAGCAGCTGGACTGAAACCCAAGTAGACGTAGGCAACAAAGCCACCTTACAAAGTGGCACTGACACCACTCTAAAAGGCGCACAAGTCAAAGGCAAGCAAGTCATCGCCAATGTCGGCACCTCAGGCCAAGGCAACTTGAATATCGAGAGCCTGCAAGACACTGCCACTTATAAATCCAAACAAAGCAGCAGCGGCGCTTCTGTCTCGTTCGGCGCGAATGGCATCCCTTCTGGCGGCAGTGTCAGCGCAGGCAAACAAAAGATTAACAGTGACTACGCCTCGGTGAACGAGCAATCAGGCATCTACGCCGGAGATGAAGGCTTCCAAGTCAACGTCAATGGCAACACCGACCTCAAGGGAGCAGTAGTCGCGAGTACTGATAAAGCGATTCAAGACAACAAGAATAGCCTGACGACCAACACACTCACCACCAGCAATATTGAAAACAAAGCCGAATATGACGCCAAAGGGATGAGCATGAGTGCCGGTGTTGGCGTCACCCAACAAGCTAACGGTGGTGGCTTTAAAGCCAGCCCCACCGCAAGTGCTGGAAACAGCCACTTATCTGACAACACTAGCAGTGTCACCGTCAGCGGTATCAGTGGCGGGCAAGTCAACATTACTAACAATGCAGTCCAGCAACAAACCGCAGGCAAAGATAGCACCACTACGCTAGCCACCCTTAACCGCGATGTGAAAGTGAATGCCGACGGTAAAGCCGTTGACAGTCAAGGTAACGCCACAGCGGGCACGCTCAAGCCTATCTTTGATCAGCAACAGATCCAAAGAGAGCTTAACTCACAACTGCAAATCACGCAGGCGTTTAGCCAACAAGCGCAGCAGTTTCAGATTGAATTGAGGAAGAAAGTTGATGCTGCTAAGGCAGAACAAGATGCAGTCGCTGATGCACTAAAAAATCCAAACTTAACTGATAGTCAACGATCAGCCTTGATAGCGCAAGGCTTGTCTGCGCAATCAAGCATATGAGTAGATTGACACCAGTATTAATCGTACAAGGTAATCAGTATCTGATGATGATGCCTCAGTTGGCCGGGCGATGAAATAGAAAGCCTCGCTGATGCGAGGCTTGAGATTATTGCAGCGATGTATTTTCTATTGAGCGGTGTTTAAGCGCTCATTGAGTTAACGCGCCCCATCGCTTCACCCAGTCGGATGGGTTTACCCGCATGCCAGCTACTATTAAATGCGAGTACGTCTTTTTCAAACAGCATTACTACCGTAGAGCCCAGCAGGAAACGGCCCAGTTCCTCGCCTTGTTTTAAGGTGATGTTGCGGTCACTGTAATTCCATTGCACCACTTTGCCAGGGCGTGGCGGGTTGATGATGCGGTCTTTGGCATCGTGCCAGACGGTGGCCATGCTGCCGACAATGGTGGCGCCGACCAGCACCAATACAAACTTGCCATGCTGCGCGGATTCAAACGTACACACCACGCGCTCGTTGCGCGCAAACAGGCCTGGCACATTGGCCGCAGTCAGTGGATTCACCGAGAATAAATCGCCAGGCACGTAAGTCATGCCCAGCAGTTTGCCATCGCAAGGCATATGGATGCGGTGATAGTCTTTCGGGCTTAAATACAGGCAGGCAAAACTGCCGCTATCAAAAATCGCCGCTAAATTAGCATCACCGCCGACTAACGCTTGTGCAGTGTAATGGTGACCTTTGGCCTGGAATATCTGGCCTTGTTCAACTTTGCCAAACTGGCTGATCGCGCCATCTACCGGGCAGACAAAAGCATTGTCTGCCAACGGGCGGGCACCTGGTTTTAATGGGCGGGTAAAGAACAGGTTAAATGAGGCGTAGCTGGCAATATCACCATTGAGCGCTTCTTCCATATTGACATGGTATTTGCGCACAAACCAGCCGATAAAGGCCGTGGTCAGGCCACCTGCTTGCCAGTGCGCCAGTTTGCCGGCGGCAGCGGTGAGTAATTGTTTGGGGGCGATGTATTGCAGCAGAATGGCGAGTTTCACTTCTATCCCTTATTGAGCAGTTCTTGTTTGTTGCAAGAGCTGGTTTTTCATTTTGTATTTATTCGTGATTCTACAAATAAAAAAGCACAGGCGATATATCGGCCTGTGCTTTTTGCCTATGACTGTTAAATTAAACAGTTTTCGGCTTGGTTAAATTCCAAAATTAGTTCTTGGATTGATCAACCAGTTTGTTTTTCGCAATCCAAGGCATCATTGCGCGCAGTTTGTTACCGACTTGCTCGATTGGGTGAGCAGCGTTCAAGCGACGACGTGCAGTCATTTCTGGGTAGTTAGTACGGCCTTCCAGGATGAACTGTTTAGCGTAGTTGCCGTTCTGGATGTTAGCCAGGCATTGACGCATTGCATCTTTAGACTGGCTGTTGATCACTTGTGGGCCAGTCACGTACTCACCATACTCCGCGTTGTTGGAGATGGAGTAGTTCATGTTGGCGATGCCGCCTTCGTACATCAGGTCAACAATCAGTTTCAGCTCGTGCAAGCACTCGAAGTAGGCCATTTCTGGCGCATAGCCAGCTTCAACCAATGTTTCGAAACCAGCTTTAACCAGTTCAACCGCGCCACCACACAGCACCGCTTGTTCGCCGAACAAGTCAGTTTCTGTTTCTTCACGGAAGTCAGTCTCGATCACGCCACCTTTGGTGCCGCCGTTAGCTGCAGCGTATGACAAAGCGATGTCTTTGGCTTTGCCAGAAGTGTTTTGGTAAACAGCGATCAGTGAAGGTACGCCGCCGCCTTTGAGGTATTCGGAACGTACAGTGTGGCCTGGGCCTTTAGGAGCGATCATGATCACGTCCAGATCGGCGCGTGGCACGATTTGGTTGTAGTGAATGTTAAAGCCGTGGGCGAATGCCAATGCGGCGCCTTTTTTCAGGTTAGGCGCGATTTCAGCGTGGAAAATTTCTGCCATGGTTTCGTCTGGCAGCAATACCATCACAACATCAGCTTCTTTGACTGCTGCAGCGATTTCGAGTGTTGTGTGGCCAGCGCCTTCAGCTTTAGCCCATGAGCCGCCGCCTTTACGCAAACCGATGGTGACGTTGACGCCGCTGTCGCGCAGGTTAGCTGCGTGCGCGTGGCCTTGGGAGCCGTAGCCCACGATAGTCACTTTTTTGCCTTTAATGATGCTTAAGTCGGCGTCTTTGTCGTAATAAACGTTCATGTCTGCTTTTGCCTTTCAATACAAATGCTTAGGTAATTGTGTAGAAATACTGTCGATTAAACTTTGAGGATGCGGTCGCCGCGACCAATGCCGGACGCGCCGGTGCGCACGGTTTCCAGAATCGCACTGCGGTCGATGGCTTCAATAAACGCATCCAGTTTGCTGCAAGAGCCGGTAAGCTCAATGGTGTAACTATTGTCGGCCACATCGATAATACGGCCGCGGAAAATGTCGCACATGCGCTTCATTTCGTCTTTATGGACGCCGGTGGCTTTGACCTTGACCAGCATCAGTTCGCGCTCAATGTGCTTGCCATCGTTGAGGTCCAGCACTTTGACCACGTCAATCAACTTGTTGAGTTGCTTGATAATTTGTTCAATCACATCATCAGAGCCTGTCGTCACAATGGTCATGCGTGACAGGGTTGGGTCTTCAGTGACCGCCACCGTGAGTGATTCAATGTTGTAACCGCGTGCGGAAAACAGGCCTGCCACGCGTGACAGGGCGCCTGCTTCGTTTTCCATCAGCAGTGAAATGATATGACGCATTATTCTTCCCCTTTCAGGCGGCTGGCCGTGCGTGGGCTTAACACCATTTCAGATAAGCCCTTGCCGTTTTCAACCATAGGGAAGACGTTTTCGGTTTGGTCGGTTAAAAAGTTCATAAATACAAACTTGTCTTTTTTATCAAACGCTTCTTTGAGCGCACCTTCTACGTCGGCCGGATTGGTGATCTGCATGCCAACGTGGCCATAAGATTCAGCCAGTTTGACGAAGTCCGGCAGGCTGTCCATGTAGGACTCGGAGTAGCGGTTCTCGTAGAAGAACTCTTGCCACTGACGCACCATGCCCAGGTAGCGGTTGTTGAGCAGAATCACCTTGATCGGCAGGCCGTATTGGGCACAGGTCGACAGTTCCTGGATATTCATCTGGATACTGCCTTCACCGGTGATACAGGCCACCTGTGCGTTTTTATCGGCAAACTGACAGCCCATGGCGTATGGCAAGCCCACGCCCATGGTGCCAAGACCGCCAGAGTTGATCCAGCGACGTGGTTTGTCAAATTTATAGTATTGCGCTGCCCACATCTGGTGCTGGCCGACGTCAGAAGTCACATAGGCTTCGCCTTTGGTCACTTCCCATAGTTTCTGCACCACGTATTGTGGTTTGATCACGGTATCTGAATAGGCGTAATCCAGCGATTGCACGCCGCGCCATTCGTTAATCTGTGTCCACCAGTCAGCGGTATCCGTGGTCTGGTTTTCTTCCTGCGCCAGAATTTCATTCATGTCTGACAGGACCGACTGCACATCACCGACGATAGGCACGTCAACCTTCACGCGTTTGGAGATGCTGGACGGGTCAACGTCAATATGAATGATGGTGCGCTTCTGGCTGGAGAAGTGCTTCGGGTTGCCGATGACGCGGTCATCAAAGCGCGCGCCAACAGCCAGCAACACGTCACAGTGCTGCATGGACATATTGGCTTCATAGGTACCGTGCATGCCCAGCATGCCCACAAACTGCCTGTCTGTCGCCGGATAGCCGCCCAAACCCATCAAGGTGTTGGTGACCGGGAAGTTGAGTGCTCTGGCCAGCTTGACCAGCTCAGCTGCGCCGTTACCCAATACCAGGCCGCCGCCGGTGTAAATCATCGGACGTTTGGCACCCAGCAGCAATTTGACCGCTTTTTTGATCTGGCCGCTGTGACCTTTTAAAATCGGGTTGTAGGAACGCATTTCTACCGTTTTGGGGTAGATAAAGTCAGCCACGTGCGCAGTGATATCTTTAGGAATATCCACTACTACCGGGCCTGGACGGCCGGTTTTGGCAATGTAAAACGCTTTTTTAATCGTTGGCGCGATATCTTTTACGTGCTTCACCAAAAAGTTGTGTTTTACACAGGGGCGCGTTGCACCCACCATGTCGACTTCCTGAAAAGCATCCATGCCGATAGCAGGCACGGGTACCTGGCCACTGATGACGACCAGTGGGATTGAATCCATATACGCCGTGGCAATGCCGGTGACCGCATTGGTCGCACCCGGGCCACTGGTGACCAGCGCGACGCCGACGTCGCCGGTTGCACGTGAATAGGCATCTGCCGCATGAACGGCCGCCTGTTCGTGGCGCACCAGAATGTGTTTGAAACCATTCTGTTTATAGAGTGCGTCGTAAATGTGCAAGACCGCGCCACCTGGATAGCCAAATACGAATTTGACTTTCTCTTCATTCAGGCAGGAGACAACGATGTCCGCACCTGTCATGGATTTGGCGTGGGTGTCTGTCGCGGAGTGGGCTGAAGCGTCCATAAAACCTTGATTTTTCGGCTAATAAATGT
>Ga0208635_100172_pt1 | contig 24159 bp, 15 predicted proteins | sample LakWasMe93_HOW11_2_FD_183915 | JGI IMG/M metagenome (GOLD analysis project Ga0208635, IMG submission 183915) | Freshwater sediment methanotrophic microbial communities from Lake Washington under simulated oxygen tension - Sediment Metagenome... | ecosystem: Environmental > Aquatic > Freshwater >...
GATTTCCGTGCCAGCTTCAAGGAGCGCCTGGCGTTGCTCAAAGGGCTGGATGTCAGCGTGCTGGATTCGATCGGTGCCTCGCTGCGCCTGACCGAAGGCGCCGAAACCCTGTTCGCCGAACTCAAGCGTCTGGGCTACAAGACCGCGATTCTGTCGGGCGGCTTCACCTACTTCGCCAAGCAATTGCAGGCCAAGCTGGGCATCGACTACGTGTTTGCCAACGAGCTGGAAGTGGTCGATGGCAAGGTCACCGGCGTGGCGGTCGAGCCGATTGTCGATGCGCAGCGCAAGGCGGATCTGCTGAAGGAGCTGGCGCACAAGGAAGGCTTGCGTCTGGAGCAGACCATTGCGGTCGGCGACGGCGCCAACGATTTGCCGATGCTGGCGATTGCCGGGCTGGGCGTGGCATTCCGCGCCAAGCCACTGGTCAAACAGTCGGCGAAGCAGGCGATCTCCACGTTGGGGCTGGATGGCGTGCTGTATTTGCTGGGTTTTCGGGATCGTGACGGGCAGCTCTGAGTTTTGTATTGACTGATAGGGCCTCTTCGCGGGCAAGCCTCGCTCCTACAGGTAATTGCGTACCCCTGTAGGAGCGAGGCTTGCCCGCGAAGGACGCACCGCGGTCTCAGGACTTCACCCTCAAAGCGTCTGCCACAACGAATCAAACTCTTCCTCGACTCCGACCACGCCGCTCCCCGCGGCGTTGTCGTTTCTGGCGCTCTCCAGCGAACGATACGCAAACTGATTGAAGCTGTTGGTGCTCGACACCCGCCGATCCAGTCCGGCCCGGCGCTCCTCGCCGTTGGTGTTGATCAGCACTTTGTGGCCCTCCTGGAACGGCAGGCGCGGAGCGAGCAGGGTGGCCGGCACATCTATCGCGCTGATGGCCGGCAGCAACAGGCCGCGCAGGTAGTGGCTGTGGTCGTCCCGAGTGCGCACCAGTTGCAGGCCGCAAGGTTCGGCGTATGGCGCGACTTGCTCGATGCCCATCTGCGTTCCGCCGCCGCGAACCTGGCGAATCCAGCGCACCACCGCAATGCTCCAGCCTGCGCCCGCCGTGTCCTCGATGCCGACCATCTCGCCAGCCTGTAGCTCGGCCGGCACTGCGTCAGGCCAGGCCAGGCAATAACCGCCCGGGCTGTGATTGATCACGGGCAGGACGTACGTCGGAAAGTGGCGATCGCTGGCTTCGTGGCTGTCGTCCTTCTGCAGCTGCCGGTATTCGATTTCTTCGTAGGGCAGCAACGCGTCGGCGGTGCCGTGGGGCGCGGCGTCGAAGGCATGGCTCCATTGGTCCTTTTCCCGGAGCGCGGGCGATGTCGCCGTGAACTGCGCACGGCGGGCGCCGGGGTTTTTCAGGATCTCGCTGAACGGGCGCTGCCCGCCCAGATAGAAGTGCAGCGCGCTCATGCCCACGCACAAGGTCAAGGTGCCTTGACTGGCGGTGCGCTGGAAACTGCGCTCGACCGTCTGCCCCCACGCGGCACTCAGGTGGTGCAGCGTATCCAGGCTCAGGCCTGCCGGCACCGGGAGTGGCGACTCATCGTCGTTTTTTTCCAAATGGGCGTCGATGGCTGCGACCAGCGGCTGCGGATCGAACCCCAGCAAACGCTCCTGTTGCTCGGGCCGGAATTTCGAACGGTAACGCGGCCCGATGTCGAGTTCCGGGGCGATGGCAAACAATCCATCGGCCGGTGTTTCCGGTTGCAGCTTGATCAGTTTGCTCCACGGCTCCAGCACTTCGGCGAGCCGCGCGATCTGGTTCTGGCGCAGTTGATTGCAACGTGCGGCGCCCACTAGCAGGGCGACTACATACGTCTGTTCAATGCTCAGGTTTTGCGTCTGGCTCGCCAATTCATCGCGCAGGCTCAGGTGCTGCAGCCGAAGGTTATAGGCGATTCGATACAGCTGATGCAGTTCCAGCCACGCGCCTTCCGGCACCGGGCAATAGAGTTGGGTAGCGCGGATCAGTGACCCGTTGAGGCAATGCATCGCCCGTTGCAACGCCTGGGCCAGCAGCGGCGCGCGGTCCTTGCTGAAGCGCGGCGTGATGCGCACGACGATTTGTTTATAGCCGATCGCCAGGTGGCTTTGCAGCGCCTGGCAGAGGTTGGCGATCTTGCTTGAACGCTCGTCGAGGGCAATCGACTGGTGCAGGAAATGCCGCTCCAGGTGTTTGCAGACGTAATACACCTCGGGCCTTAGCAGTTCGAGCAATTGCAGGCGATTGTCGCTGGGTGTCAGTAACTGGTTCAGTTCGCTCAAGCCCTGATAGAGCTGGCGTGCGGTTTCGCCGATGTTGGCTTTGGGCAGGTTAGCGATCCAGCGCTTGAGGTCGCGCGGGGTGGCTTCGCAGAACGACAGGCGCAACTGTGCGGGGACAGGGGCGCGCAGCAGAAGGTGGGGACTGGTCTCATTCATGCGGTGGACAAACTCCAACCGGGAAATGGGCAGTGAATGACCAGACTTTAGCAGCTATGGCTCGGGGGAGGGCGACGTTGAATGATTTCTGTAGGAGCCAGCTTGCTGGCGATGGTCGCCAACGATAACGCGCCGGGCCTGACACCCCGCGTCGTTCTCAGGTTCATCGCGAGCCCGCTCGCTCCTACAGGTGATCGAGGTGGATCAGGCTTTCGGCAGGCCCATGCCCTGGCCCATCTGCACCGGCGAACCGGCCGCCAGTTCTTCAGCCCACTGCACTTGATCCGGGCCGAACAGCACAACAGCCGTCGAACCCAGTTTGAAACGACCCAGTTCCGCACCTTTCTCCAGGTGGATCGGTGCACGGGCAGCTTCGTCGTAGCGGAAGGTTTTCAGCTCGCGTTTCGGCGGGGTCACTAAACCAGCCCACACGGTTTCGATCGACGCCACGATCATCGCGCCCACCAGCACCACGGCCATCGGCCCGCGCTCGGTGTCGAAAATGCACGCCACACGCTCGTTGCGGGCGAACAGCTCCGGAACGTTTTCCGCCGTGGTCTGGTTGACCGAGAAAATCCGCCCCGGAATGTAGACCATCTCGCGCAGGGTGCCGGCCAGCGGCATGTGCACGCGGTGGTAGTCTTTCGGCGACAGGTAAATCGTCGCGAAATCACCACCCATGAACGGCGCTGCGTTGGCCGCGTCACCGCCCAGCAGTTCCAGCACGCTGAAGCTGTGGCCCTTGGCCTGGAACACGCGACCGTGCTCGATCGGGCCGAGCTGGCTGACCGCGCCGTCGGCCGGGCTGAGGATGGCGCCCGGGGTTTCGTCCAGCGGACGAGCGCCGTCTTTCAAGGCGCGGGTGAAGAACGCGTTGAAATGCTCGTAGGCGGTCAGGTCTTCGACCAGGGCCTGGGACATGTCCACCTGATAACGCTTGGCGAACCACGCGGTGAACGCATTCTTGAACCAGCGCACACGGCATTCGGCGATGCAGCCGGCCAGTCGCGAGAGCAAGTGGTGGGGCAGCAGGTATTGGCTGAGGATAAACAAACGCTTATTCATTAACTGTCCTTAAAAACCTTAAATCTCTACAGGCGTATCGGGATGGTTACCCCATTCGCCCCAGGAGCCGGCGTAGCCTTTGACCCGCGGATAACCGAGGGACTTGGCCACCAGATAGGTGAAGCCAGAACGGTGGTGAGTCTGGCAGTGGGTAATCACTTCTTTGTCTTTGCTGATCCCGAGTTGTTCGAGGATCTGCGGCATGTCCGTGCGGATGCGCAGGTTGCGCGCCCGGTCCATGCCTGCGGTCCACTCGAAGTTGACCGCGCCGGGGATGTGTCCGCCCTTGGCAGCCAGGACTTTCTCGCCGGAGTACTCCAGCGGCCCGCGCGCATCCCAGATCGCCAGGTCGGCGGCGCCGAGACGGCTTTGCAGGTATTCGCGGGTGGCGGTGGGTTCGTCGTGCAGGGTCAACGCAACCGGGCCGCCGACCGCAGGCGGGATCTGGATCGACATTGGCGAGCCTTCCGCCAGCCACGCCGTCAGACCGCCGTCGACATAGTGATACTTGTGGTGGCCGATGACATCCAGCAACCAGATAAAACGCCCGGCCCAACCGCCGCCTTCGTCGTCATACACGACATAGACCGCATCGGGGTTGTGGCCCAGTTCACCGAACAACGTTTCGAGAGCCGCTTGCGGTGGCATCAGGCCCGGCGCCGGTGGCTGGCCGAGTTGTGTACGTTTCGGATCGACAAAGCGCGCGCCGGGAATATGCCCTTCGGCATAGCGGGCGCTGCTGGTCAGGTCCACCAGAATCAGATCGCGGGCGTCGAGGCGAGAGAGCAAGTCGCTCGGTTCGATCACCAGCGGCAAGCCAGAGAAGTCAGACATGTGAGGTCTCCAGAGCACAAAGGGGAGGATTGTAGCGGGTCATTGGCCGCGATGGCTAAAGGTGTGCAGGGCTTTCTCGATGCACTGCGCCGTTTTGCCAAAGGCTTGCACGGTAATTTCGGAGAACGGCCCGCCGCCCTGGTCCGCCACCACGATCATGATCACGCGGCCGTTGTTGACCAGCGAGCGCAACAGCAGGTGTTCGCCACCGAACTGCGAGCGCAGGCTGGCCGGCAGCAGCGCCGAAAATTGTGCGTTGTTGGCCGGGGTCAGGCGTACCTGGGCTTGCTGCGAGAGCAGGCGTTGCAGCACGGTGCTTTGGCTGACCACGAAATTCAGGCCAGCCGTTTCTTTCGGCAACCCGGCAATCTGGTGCACGCGCAAATTGGCGTGCGTGCGGTCGGCCATCAGGATCATCACCCGGCGCATGCCACATGCAACCAGTGCATCGCGGGCCGAGTTGGTCAAGTGCATGGCATTGGTGAAACGACTCGGCTCCACCAGCAGCTCGGCGCATTGTTTGCGCCACTTGGCCAGGTCCTCGGCGGTCGGCGCCGGGGCCGGCAGCAGACCGGCGTGCACACGGTTCATGCCCTGCGGCCAGAGCAGCGCGATGGCGGGGTGCCAGAGATCTGGCATGGCGTGCTGGCGCGCACTGTTGGCGGCCTGCTGGTGAAGTTGCTGCTGCACCTCGTCCATCGGCATTTGCAGGTAAAGACTGGTCAGGTACTGCCAGCGTTCACTGTGCGGACAGTCCCAGGCGTGCTGTGCCGACAGCGCCAGACCGTTGGCCAGCAACACCGTGTTGGCCGGCTGATTGAGCCAGCGGCGCAACGTCGGATCGTCATCGAGACGGTTCTGCTGGCGCAATGGATGATCGCTGTCGCGCGCGATGCGCAGGACTTTCACCAGTTCCCGTTGCTCATTGAGTAACAGCTTGTAACCCTGCTGCACCCAGTTCGGCAGGTGCCAGATTTCCACCAGGGCCTGACCGATTTCCAGCAGGCGTACGCCGAATAATTGTTTCTCGACTTTACGTGCGGACTCGCCCTTATGGATGACCCGCAGCTCCCATTCTTCGAGCAATTGCGGATGGGTCAACGCCAATGGCCACAGCGGCGATAAAAACAGCAGGCTGCCCCAGTGGATGTCCTGCCACAGCCGCGCCAGGCGAGCGGCGAAAAAGCCGTTGGCCTGTTGCGTCGCGTGCTGGCTGATCATCTGCAACTGACGCAGGGCCACGGGAATGTCCGATTCCGGCATCGCGGGCAGCCGTGCGAGCAGTTCTTCGGTGCGCTTCAAACCGAGGCGATTGATCGCCACCTCAAGGTTTTCCGCAGGCTCGGTCATGCTGCCGTGGGTGTGCCGGTTGGCTTCACGAATCACGCTCAAGGCCAGGGCGGGGCTGTCCTGCATCAGCTCGGCGATATCGCGCAACGAGCTGCGGTTGTCGCCGATGGCCTTGCAGACCCGGTCATGACTGCCTTGCGGAACGGGCAGGTGCACGCCGTCCAGAAGCTTTACCCAGCCTTGGAGAGTGTTTGGTTTTGGAGTTGGAACGTTCGTTTCGTTAGCCATGGTTGGACGCGATCATCGTCTGCATTACCTATGCCCGAAGTGGGCCAAATTGGCTTTTCGCCTGAACTGGCTATAGTCTGGCGCAGTTTTGCCGATAAGTAGAAGAAGAGATTTTTTAACTTCCGAATATGACCTTGAACCCGACTCAGTAAGTGCTCTCCTACCTATGGCTAAAATAATCGGCATCATCGTCGTATTCGCGAGCGTGCTCGGCGGATACGTGCTTTCCCACGGCAAGATTGCCGCCCTGATTCAACCCTTCGAGGTGATGATCATCGGTGGCGCGGCCCTTGGTGCATTCCTCCAGGCCAACCCCGGTTACATGACCCTGCACGTGCTCAAGAAGTCCTTGAGCATGTTCGGATCGCGCTTCAACCACGGCTACTATCTTGAAGTGTTGGGGCTGATCTACGAGATCCTCAACAAGAGTCGCCGCGAAGGCATGATGGCCATCGAAGGCGACATCGAAGATGCCGCCGCTAGCCCGATCTTCGCCAAGTACCCGTCAGTGCTCAAAGACGAGCGCATGACCGCGTTCATCTGCGATTACCTGCGCATCATGTCCTCCGGCAACATGGCTCCCCATGAGCTGGAAGGCCTGTTCGACATGGAACTCTACAACCTCAAGGAAGACCTCGAGCACCCGTCCCACGCGGTGAACGGCATCGCCGACGCCATGCCCGGTTTCGGTATCGTCGCGGCGGTATTGGGTATCGTGGTGACCATGGCGTCTCTGGGCGAAGGCGACCAGAAATCCATCGGTCTGCACGTGGGTGCGGCACTGGTCGGTACCTTCTTCGGTATTCTCGCGGCGTACGGTTTCTTCGGTCCGCTGGCCCACTCCCTGGCCCACGATGCCAAGGAAGAGCTGAACGTCTACGAAGCCATCAAGGCCTCGCTGGTGGCTTCGGCTTCCGGCATGCCGCCATCGCTGGCGGTAGAGTTCGGACGCAAGGTTCTGTACCCGGCGCACCGTCCTAGCTTCGCTGAGCTGGAACAAGCGGTTCGCGGTCGCTAAGTTATGGAAAATAATCAGCCGATTATTATCAAGCGCGTCAAGCGCATCGCCGGCGGGCATCACGGGGGCGCCTGGAAAATCGCCTTCGCCGACTTCGCGACGGCGATGATGGCGTTCTTCCTGGTGTTGTGGCTGCTGTCCACTGCGACACCGGAACAGAAGCTCGCCATCGCCGGTTACTTCAAGGACCCGGTCGGCTTTACCGAAAGTGGCACGCCTTACATCATCGATCTGGGCGGCACGCCGACCCTGGCGCCGGAAAACACCCTCAACCCCGAGGTGAAATCCCAGCCACAGCCGGACAAGGTGACCGTCGACGCCGAACAGGTCGAAGGCATGGCCGAGATGGTGGAGAAGGAACGCCTCGAACTGTTGCTGCAAGAACTGCAGAACAAGGTCGAAGAGAATCCGCAACTGAAGAAATTCAAGGACCAGATTCTGTTCGAGATCACGCCGGACGGTTTGCGCATCCAGATCGTGGACGCCGAAAACCGCCCGATGTTCGACTCCGGCAGTGCGCGCCTGAAACCGTACTTCGAAGACATCCTGCTGGCCATGGCCGACACCATCAAAGCGGTGCCGAACAAGATCAGCATCAGCGGCCACACCGACGCCAAGCCGTACAGTGGCCAGGGTGATTTCGGCAACTGGGAGCTTTCAGCCAACCGTGCCAACGCTGCACGTCGTGCGCTGGTGGCGGGCAGTTATCCGGAGCAGCAGATCGCACGCGTGGTCGGTTATGCCTCGTCGGCATTGTTCGATCGCGAGAACCCGCTCAACCCGGTCAACCGCCGCATCGACATCATCGTGCTGACCAAAAAAGCCCAGCGTGCCATCGAAGGTTCGCAAGGCGTGGAACCGACTCCGGAACCGACGCAAGGGCAGGGCGGCCCGGGTGAAGTACCGGCCGATCCGAATGCATTGCCGGCGGATAAAGAACCGTTGCCGGCGCATGAGCTTCGCGAGCGTTTGAATCTGTTCGATGACCCGGCACCGAAACCGGCCGAACCGCCGAAGCAGTGACCCACAAAAAAAGCCGACAGCGATGTCGGCTTTTTTATTTCACGGGTTTGAAGGCCGTGTGAGATCCCTTGTAGGAGCCAGCTTGCTGCGGGCGGCGTTCCGACGATGGCGGCCTTACGGCTGGCGTGGGTTTTTTGGTGTGTACATATCCATTCCTGCGGTAACGGCCGCCTATGGTTTCGCTTTTACAGCGAGTCACTTGGAAAAGCGCCAAGTAACCAAGCGCTTTTGCCCCTTTCGTTCGGTGCCTCGCCCAGGCTCGGCATGCCCTCGCTCCGGTCCTGCTCCGTGGGCCCGCCGCCATCGGCCATCCATGGCCGGGGGCGGCTACCGCGGCATCCTTGCCGCGGTGCCCACTGCGCAGAACCTCCACTCGGCCTCTCGAGGGGGCGACTACCACCAAAGCAATCGAGGCGGCCTGCCAGCCGACCTGATTGCCAGGTTATACGCATCCCTCCTGTAGGAGCCGGCTTGCTGGCGATGGTCGTCAACGATAACGCGTGCTGTCTGGTTCAATGCAGCGCGCTTGAGTCCATCGCCAGCAAGCCGGCTCCTACGGGTATTGCGTCGTGCCATGCCGGTGCTTTTGAGGAATTTGCGTTTACTTGGTAGTTGTAGGAACGATCTGAAATTTCGTACCGGGGTTCTCAGTCGTGCAAGCATCTGTCTATAGTTCCACCGTTGCTGCCAATGTGGCGACCGATCTTAGCCAGTCGAATACAGATGAAACCTCTCGAACGTATCTGGAGTTTTTGACCATGGCTAAGTACCACCCGCTCCAAGGCAACTTCAGCGTCGGCCCGACGCTATACATCGACACCGAAGCCCGCGCTTCCGATCTCCTCGAAACTGCCGTCCACCGACTCAAAGCCGCACGTAATCTGCTCAACAGCGTCACTTGCCTGTGTGTCAAAGAAGCCGAAGGTCACGACCTGGAGCATTTCGCCAACGCCGCACACATGCGGATCCAGGACGGCTGTGATGCCTTGGATGTGCTGGGCTGGACGCTGGAAAAAGCCGCACGCTGAAAACGAGAAAGCCGCGAGATGATCGCGGCTTTTTTGTGTCTGCGGGAAGCGGCTTAGTAGCTGCTCTCCGGCAAACTCGCGATGATCGAGCGATAGCTGTTCATCCGTTGCTGCTGTACGCGGCCTTCTTCCAGTGCCTTGAGCAATGCGCAACCCGGTTCGCGGTCGTGCTTGCAGTCGCGGAAGCGGCAGGTGCCGATCAGGTCGTTGAACTCGATGAAGCCGGCTTCGACGTCGGAGCGGCTGACGTGGCCCAGGCCGAATTCGCGGATACCCGGGGAGTCGATCAACTCACCGCCACCGGGGAAGTGGAACAGCCGCGCGGTCGTGGTGGTGTGAGTGCCCTGGCCGGACAGCTCGGACAACGGGCCGACGCGGGTTTCGACTTCCGGCAGCAGGCTGTTGACCAGCGACGACTTGCCGACGCCGGACTGGCCGACGAATACGCTGATGCGTCCGTCCAGTTGCTCCTGAAGTTGCTCCATGCCATTGCCGTGGTGCGCCGACACTTCCAGCACCGGATAACCCAGCGTGCGGTAAACCGCGAGCAAGGCATTCAGCGCCGGGGCGTTCTGCTCGTCGATCAGGTCGAATTTGTTCAGCAGCAGCAGCGGTCGGATGCCGGCGTGCTCCGCAGCGACCAGATAGCGGTCGATCAAATTGGCGTGAGGCTCGGGCAGCGGCGCGAAGACGATGACGATCATGTCGACGTTGGCCGCCACCGGCTTGAGCTGGCCACGACTGTCCGGGCGGCAGAGTTCGGTTTTGCGCGGCAGTTGCGCCACGATCACCCCGATGCCCTGGTTGCCGGCACGCCAGACCACCTGATCACCGGTCACCAGCGCCGGCAGGTTGGCGCGCAAGTGGCAGCGGAACACCTGGCCGGCCAAATCGCCATCGAGGGCTTCGACTTCGACCTGCACACCGAAGTGCGCGATCACCAGGCCGGTCTGTTCCGGACCCAGGTCGCCACCCTCAAGTGCCTCGACAGCCGAGGACTCGCGTTTGGCGGCGCGGGCAGCGCGTTCGCCCTGAATCTTTTCGATGCGCCAGTTTTGACGACGATTGAGTTGGCGTTTGGCCATGGGTGTTCCGTATCAAGAATGCAGCGATTAGGTAAAACGGCCGCGAGTTTAGCACGCCCGGCCACCTCCCTAGGCTAAACTGCGCAGCATTGCCTAGGAGCCGACACATGCAAAACCCGCAGAATCTGATCTGGATCGACCTGGAAATGACCGGTCTGAACCCTGATACCGACGTCATCATCGAGATGGCCACCATCGTCACCGACAGTGATCTGAACACCTTGGCCGAAGGCCCGGTGATCGCGATTCACCACAGCGATGAAATCCTCGCCGGCATGGACGAGTGGAACACCCGTCAACACGGCGGCTCGGGCCTGACCCAGCGCGTGCGCGACAGCCGCATCAGCATGGCCGAAGCGGAAGCCGAGACCATCGCTTTCCTGGAGAAGTGGGTGCCGAAGGGCAAGTCGCCGATCTGTGGCAACAGCATCTGCCAGGATCGCCGCTTCCTTTATACGCACATGAAATCCCTGGAAAGCTTCTTCCACTACCGCAACCTCGACGTCTCGACGCTGAAAGAGTTGGCCGCACGCTGGGCGCCGGACGTGCGCGACAGCTTCAAAAAGGGTAGCACCCACCTGGCGCTGGACGACATCCGCGAATCCATCGCCGAGCTGCAGCACTACCGCAAGCATTTCATCAAGTTCTGATCAGGCGGTGCCTGTTCCGGCGCCTTCGCGGGCAAGCCTCGCTCCTACGGGTACAGCGCGACCCTGTAGGAGCGAGGCTTGCCCGCGAAGCAGTCGACTCGGTCTTCCTGGGTGATCGCCCTCTTTTGGTGCCCAGCCGAAATGGCTAGACTGCGCGCCTTCCTGCAAGGACCGCCACCATGTTGCTGATGCTTTACCTGATCGCCATCACCGCCGAAGCCATGACCGGCGCACTGTCTGCCGGCCGTCGCGGCATGGACTGGTTTGGCGTGGTGCTGATCGCCTGTATCACGGCGTTGGGCGGCGGTTCGGTGCGCGACGTGCTGCTCGGTCACTACCCGCTGACCTGGGTCAAACACCCGGAATACCTGGTGCTGACCTCGGTTGCGGCCATGGTCACAGTTTTCACTGCACGCTGGATGCGCCACCTGCGCTCACTGTTTCTGGTGCTCGACGCCGTGGGTCTGGTGGCGTTCACCCTGATCGGCTGCATGACCGCGCTGGAAATGGGCCACGGCATGCTGGTGGCCTCGGTCAGCGGCGTGATCACTGGGGTGTTCGGTGGCATCTTGCGTGACATTTTCTGCAACGATATCCCGCTGATCTTCCGCCGCGAACTCTACGCCAGCGTCTCCTTCGCGGCGGCGTGGTGCTACATGCTGTGCATCTATCTGCAACTGCCCGGTGAGCAGGCAATTCTCATCACGCTGTTTGGTGGCTTCTTGCTGCGGTTGTTGGCGATTCGTTTTCACTGGGAAATGCCGAAGTTCGTTTATAACGACGAGCAATGAGCGGCAATGCTTACATTCGTCAAGAACGGCACGAATAACCTATAGAGCTGCGGTATATATGTAGCGTTTGTCAGGCAAGTAATTAAATAAGCTGTGGTTTTCCACTGTTTAAAAAGGTTACTTGCATGTCTGATTCAGACTCGACGAACGCGCAGCCCGGCGCGCATCAAACGTTGATAATAAAGTCGATTCCCGACTGGTTGATTCGTGCGCCTGCCGAAAGACGCCTGGCATTGAAAAACGCCGGGGTTGTTTTTCCTGACTGGTACCGCTCGGCATCCGCCGCCAGTCATGAGGCCTTGAAGCAGGCAACTCAACGTAGCTGGGTTTCACAAACCCGGGTGGACCGCCTGTTTGAAGGCCTTGCCGACGTTCGCGCATTTGCCGAGCCATTGCTGACTCAGGCCCTGAAAAGTCAGTTCGAGATAGAACTGAATGTCAGGAAAACGTACCTGCGACTCTATGTCCCCAAAGATTTACCGGTCCGCTATGAAGTGACGACGATCTCACTTCTGGATGCTGCCTTGCATAACTTCGAAATGAAGGAGACGGCAGCGCATTACTTTGACAGCGCTTCATGTTTTATCACTGAGCCCGGTGCGACCGGGCAGTTCGATATTCTTCCGATTAATAGTCGCGTGTCTGTCGCTGCATTTGCATCGCTGTGTCGACAACTTGATATCGGAGGGCGCTATAACCAGCAACTTGAGGCGCTGTTATTACCTGCGGATGTTGCGGCCAGAGCGATGCTGGCCCACAAAGTCATTACCAGTCAGCAGGATCGATTCAGGGTGGCGACACTCCTGGCGCGAATGAAAGGGGACATTGGGCAAGCTGAACAGACGTTGTTGCCGGGCCTGCTCACAGAGCAAAAAATACCGATGCCTGGCGCAAAAGCGCTGCGTTTGTATCAACTGAGCCTCCTGGGAACGGCGTTGACCGGCATCGTGCTGTTCTCGGCGGATCCAGAGCACTCTCGCGAAGTTGAACCGGTGATTGCCTACATCCCCGATGACCCTGAGCACCCGCTGAAAACCTATGCCTCCACCCGCGAACTCGTGGACGAACTGACCCGGCAATTGCGCTCTACTGATTACCAGCGTTTTTTTGCCAGATTTGTCGCTCACGACCAACGAGGCACCTTTTTCGCAGCGTTGCTCAATTTGCTCAACGCCGCAGCCCTCGATGCGCGGCCCAACCTCAGGATGCAAACACAGCGCGTGGGTCCGCAATTGTGGACCTGGCTGTATCAATCCCGGCTGAACCAGATCCTCAATGACGCGCGCGTCATGGCCGTGTCTACCGCAGACGAAGACCGCAAGTCGCGTTGGGAGCAATTGGACAGCCTGGAGAAAGTGGCCACCGTTGTACTGGAAGTCGCGGCGCTGGCGGCGATCCCGTTCGTGCCGTTCCTGGGCGAACTGATGTTGGCCTACACCTTGTACCAACTGCTGGACGACACGTTTACCGGCATCCTTGATTGGGCCGAAGGGCAGTTGATCGAAGCGTCGGCGCATTTGCTCTCCATTGCTGAAACGGTCGCCCAGTTGGGCGCGTTTGCCTTGGGCGGCCTGGCCGTCGGCAAACTGCTGTCCGTCACCCCCGGCGCTTTCGTCAACCGCTTGAAAGTCGTAGATATGGGGGCGGGCCAGCAACGATTGTGGAATCCCGATCTGAGTGCGTATGAGCGTGCGGTGCGCTTGTCAGCCGACTCCCGGGTCGATGCGCTCGGTTTGCATCGGCATCAGGGCGCGAGCGTGCTGCCTCTTGATGGGAAAACCTATGAAGTGGTGGTGCCCGAGGCTGACGGGGATGTCTATCGCATTCGCCACCCGGACAGGCCGGATGCCTACAAACCACAACTTGCCCACAACGGCGCAGGAGCGTGGGCGCATGAGGTTGAGCGCCCCATGGAGTGGCGGCGCGCGCAACTGTTTCGTCGCCTGGGGCATTCGGTGGCCGAGTTTTCGGATGTCACGGCTGGACGCATTCTGGCGGTAAGCGGCATCGATGAGGCAGTGCTGCGCGACATGCACGTTCATACCCGGCGCCCCCCGGCCTTGCTCGAAGACACCATCCGGCGTTTCAAACTCGATCAGCAGATTCAGGCGTTCATTGCGCAGATGCAAAGCACCGATTTGCGGGTGTATTTGAAAGCCGATCCGCAGATGCAGGTGCAACTGCTGCAAGCTCAGGGCGTCAGCCTGCAGGACAGCCAGCTGCGAAGCGGCGATGTGGTTCGAAGCGTGGTTGAAACACTTGAGGAAGCGCAGCTGAAAAAACTGCTGGGTGAAAGCCCGGCGTTTGGCGATTCATTGCCAGGAATCGACGTGCGGGCCGCCCGATTGCGCCTCAGAATCGCGGGTTGGGCACAGGAAAGTCGCGGCAGTTTGTTCGAGGCACGTGAGCGCCACTTTGAGCTGAGCAGTGATGAAAACACCCGGCAGATACGCCGGATTTTTCCTGATCTGCCTAAAACCATCGCTGAAGAATTATGGCGTCATGCAGAGGCTGCCGATCGTTTGCACATGCAGCACAACCCCGGAATCACCCGGCGACTGGCGCATGAAGCGCTGTTCTATCTACGGGAAGTGCGCCTGAGCAGGGCGTACGAAGGGCTTTATCTGGAGACGAGTGCGAATCCGGACTCCGACAGGTTGGCGCTGCATAGGCTCGAAAGCCTGAACGGCTGGTCGCCAGAGGTGCGCATCGAAGTGCGTGAGGGCAACGTTGACGGTACGTTGGTGGGCAGTATCGGTGGTCCCGAGGTCCCGATTCGCAAAGTCCTGGTCAGACAGAATGGCCAGTACCAGGCCTACGATGGCTTCGGCAAGGAGCTGCACGCATTCGACGATCTCTACGGCGCCGTCCAGCATGCCCTTCCCGATGCTCAACGCCGGGCGTTGGGTTTGCCTCATGTCGGGCAGGGCGCGGGGCTCCGGCAGGCGGTCAGGCAACAATCACTGATGCCTCGCTCGCAAGCCCGGGCCTTGCTGGGACAGCCGCCATTGGAGGCGGGTGCTCGCTCACCCATGGGGCTGGCTGTGGGGCGTTCTGGCTATCTGTTGGGCGGTGGCGATTTTGTACCGGAGCCGGCGCGCTCCGTAGGGCAGCGGCTTCAAGCGCTTTACCCGACGCTCTCCGAGGAAGAAATGACGACGTTGCGCAGCGAGCGATTGATCGGGGAGCCGGTGCTGGCCGTTGCGCGCCTGGAGAATGAATACGTCACGTTGGTCAATGAATTGGAAATGTGGAGCAATGACGTGCCGTCCCATCATCCGACCACGGGATCGATGCTTGCAGAGGATGAACGCTCTATTCAACGCCAGGGCAGAAAACTGTTCGCGCAGGAGTTGCAGGCGAATTGGAGTCGCAGACTGACGACGGCCAACCGCTACACACCGACCACGCTTGATTACGATCTGGAGATAGTCGGTGAGTTACCGGTGTTGTCGGCAGACTTCAGCCATGTTCGTGAGTTGTCTTTGAGCAGCAGCGCCGGGTTGGGCGGGCATTCCTTTCTCGCCAGCTTCCCGGGTGTGCGGTACCTGACATTGTCAGGCTTCGCGCTGGATACTTTGCCCATGGAAATCTATCAGATGAGGGAGCTGGTGACGCTGACCCTTGATAACTGTGCAATCGAACTGAATGAGGCTGCGGTCGAAGGCCTCGCGCATATGGAAGATTTGACGCTGTTGCACCTCGACCACAACCGGCTTGGGTTGACTCCCGATGTTCGTTACATGAGCAGGCTAGACAGTCTTTACTTGAAAAGCACAGGTTTGATGGAGGTGCCTGTCGGGTTGTTCGATCTTGAACAGTTGGCGTTTGCCGATCTGAGGTTCAATCAGATCACCACATTGCCGGATGAATTGTTTGAAGTTTCAGATGCGCGAGATGTCAATTACAACTTGTTGGGTAATCCGTTGAGTGAAGCCTGCAGGTCGCGTATTGAAAGTAATGTTGAGAGCTCCGGTTTTGATAAAAAGATAATGATTCAATTTGATGGTGTGCTGGATGAAGAAATCGATTGGCAGGAAGCGCCTGATTCGGACGACAGCGGAGTTGATGAGGGGGATTCGGACTGAGTCGGTTGTAATGCTTTGTAAGTGATTGCTTGGGTGGAAGGTTAGATGTTTAAGTTTGTGGTAATTACTACGTTGAGGTGTTGATTCTTTCTTGTTATTAATCGGTGATGCGACCCGTTGAGTCGATTAATAACCAGCAAGGAATGCGTCATGAGTAATGTTCAAGACTTGACTGCCACTGTAGAAAGTAACAAGCCTTCCATATCAGGATTATCAAAACTGGAAGTCCGCTTCGAAGCCCCCGGTGTCGAATCAAAAAAAGTGTATGCCAATGGGCGGATGCAAGTTCGCGTCTGGGTGTTCGTCGAAGCGGTAGATGGAAATGGTGATGCGGTTGATATCGACCTTTCCCCGCTTCAATTCTCCGCAAAGCTGATTCATTTCCACAATGGCCAGCCATTGGAAGGGGAGTCGTATCAAAATCTGCCGCTGGCTGGTTGGAATGCCAGTCGTTACGAAAACGGGTACACCCATGACATGCCCGGAGGCGTTCAATCCGGTAGCGCAGGAAGCAGCAGCGGAACGCCCGTAGAGTTCTGGGTTTCATCGGCAATCGACGAGCAAGCTCAAATCGCTGCTGAAGTGACGGTGCAGGGCAAGGTTTACCGAAGTAATAACACGCTGAATCCGGATGGCCGGAAGATTTCCAGAAGTGTTGTGATTCATGCGGAAAAAAGCCCTGATTATGGCGTGGAGCAATTTACATGGCAGTCGCATGAACTTCGCGGATCGTTTGAGGGCGATCTATTGTTTCGATACAACTTGGGGCTGTATCCAGGCGGCAAGCAAGTAAAATTGCTGCGTAGGGAAAGTCGTCAGTACGAAGTCGGTGGTACCTACCCTGTTTTATTCTGTGATACAGGCTTGATTCTGGGGCGGGATGCGCCGAGGTCCTTCGTGGGTGTCATTGCTCCTTCTCGGGCAACAGAGTTGGATGTCTATGTTTCTGAGTGGCGCAAGGTTGAAGTAAACCAGCGTTCGGGGGAGTTGACAGTTATAAAGGGTGTGCCTCCGCAGTATGTTTACACTAATCAAGTAAGAGTTGAATCTTTTCACTTTGTCGCTTTCGATGAGTTCGGTAATACGCACGATTTATCGATTGAGATCGATATTCCTAACGATGAGTTTGTATTGAGAAGAGGATGAGAGTCAATTGAGTCAAGGCTTTGATCAAGATATGTGCGCAGCTGATGTGCTGCGTGATGATTCAATATTCATGAGTATTAGGGGTATCTGATAATGACAGTCACTGAAGTGGCGGGCGTCTATTCCAACGCGTTTAATTTTGATGAGTTTCTTGCCGGCGGAGTCGATCCCCGTACCGGTATTTACACCTGTTCGTTGATGCTGAGTGACATAAAGTCCGGAGAGTTGAACGGTCCTTCTTTGCCAATCAACTTGTCCTACAGTCCGCTCAACAGTACCGATAGCGGTTTCGGTACCGGTTGGTCGATGGCAATGACCCGTTACGACGCGGGCAATGAAATACTCGGCTTGTCCGGTGGCGGAAGTTTCAAGACGAAGCAGACAGCCACCCACCTGGACTTCGATGAGTTGAAGCTTGAGACGCTCAAGGTCGAACGGTCTGGGCCAGGGCGTTTTGACGTCATCCATAAAAATGGTATGCGTGAAGAGCTGAAGATCTTTGAGGGCAGTGATGTAGCGGTGCCGATGAGGATTGTTGGCGCCAATGGCGCTGTCATCACGCTCGACTACACCGCCATCAACGGGCAACCGGCGCTGGTCGCTGTGAAGGACTCACAACGTACGTTGCTGAGCATTTCCCGTACCAGGGGCAAGGTTACGCTGACGCAATACCCCGGCACCGAATGTGAAGCCAGCTTTGTGTTGTCGCTCGCTAACAACGCGGTGGCTTCCATTGATTTGCCCGTAGGCGGCTCCTGGTTTCTGACCTATGAGCCTTTCGGCAATCTCCAGTGCCTGACCCAGGTCGATTCGCCGCTAGGGGCGCGAGAGATCATCGGGTATCAGGAAACGGGGCATCAATTCCCGCCCGGTTCGCCGATTCGCCGATTCGCTCCATGCCTTATGTGATCTCCCACACCGTTTACCCACGGCAGAATCAGCCCGCGATCACAAAAAATTATGAGTTCTCGCAGAAGAATTTCCAGGGCTTCGATGACGACGGCAGGCGATGGTCCCCGGACGGTGACACGCTCTACAAGAGCTCGTCGGGCTATGAGTATTCTTCGACCGAAAAACTGATGGCGGGCACAAAAGTCCACAGCTCCACGGTACGCACCTACAACAAATATCATCTGCTGGTTTCGCAGGTGACGACCTGTCAGCAGATGATCACCACCCGGTCCACGGTGTACCACATCGATTCGGGCAAGAGCTTTCTCGAGCAACCTGCGCAGTTTCGATTGCCCAAAGTCCAGACGTTACGCTACGAAAACCGCACCGCCGGGACATCGCGCGAAGAGCTTACCCACACCGAATTCGATGGGGCAGGCAACCTGCTCAAACAGGTCGGGCCGGATGGCGTCACGACCCTGTCCGAATTTTATCCCGCTGCCGGAGCGGAGGGGTGCCCTACCGACCCATTGGGATTTGTCCGGTTCGAGAAGCAGAGAACCATCATCCCAGCATCGCAAGCATCGGATAAACCAAACGCCGCCTCGACGGTGATGCGTTATCGCTATGCCTTGCACGCCTCGTTGCAAGGTTCGCCGGTGACCGCCGTGCTGCCTGTCGAGGAGAGCTTTTATGAGCTGAACGCAGACGTTGAAATTCTGCGTTCGAAAACACAACGGGTTTACGTCAATCAGCCTGATGACCCGCTGCGCCATGGCTTGCTGCAAAAACAAACCGTCACGCAAAACGCCTTGGCGACGGTTACCGAGTTTTCTTATGTGCTCGACAACAACCGGCTTGAAATTCAGAGCACCCTCAAGGGGTTCGATGGCACCGTCAAAACCGCGGCTCAGACACTGTCATCGCTCAACGGCATGAAGCTGGGCGAGCGCGGCGAAGACCAGGGAGCGGTTGCCTACACGTTCGACGCCATTGGCCGACCCCTGAGCGAAACGTTTTCGCCGGGCACGGCCAACGCCGCCACCCGCCGCATGGTTTATCAGGCGGCCAGCAATAAAGCTCCGGCGACGATGCTCACGACAGATCTGCTCGGCGTTCAGCAAAAAGTTGTGTACGACGGCCTCGGGCGCGTCGTCGCGGTCGAGGAGCAGGATTGCGATAACCCGGACGAAGCGGCCAGAACCCAGTTGTTCGTGATCTATGCAGCGCGCCACGATGCGCTGGGCCAGTTAGTGGAGCAAACGCACTCTGACTGGTGGGACGGGGTTGCCCGGCCGGTCAAGACCGGGTTTGTCTACGATGGCTGGGGACAGGTCAAGACCACGCTTCACGCTGACGGGCGCAAGGAGCATTGCACAATCGACCCTGTGGCCCGCACTGAAACACGCTGGCTTGAGGGCATGGGCAAGTCTGTCACCGGCCTCAATGTTTTCGGCAAGCCTGATCGTATCGAGTCGTTCAATATTGCGGGTGAAACCCAAGGCGCAATCGTTCATGGCTATGACGGCATCGGCCGAGCCATCAGCCAGACCGATCCTGTCGGCAACACCACCACCTATGAGTACGATGTGTTCAACCGGTTGCGGCGCAGCGTCTTGCCCGACGGGAGCACCGTGCAGACTGACTACGCGCTGCACAGCCAGGCGTCGCTTGCCACTGAAGTGAAAGTGGCGGACCAAAGTCTTGGGCGGCAGACATTCGATGGCTTGGGCCGCTTGAGCGAAAGCACCGTGGGTGGACGCGCGGTCACTGCGGGCTACGCGGCAGGATTCACGCAACCGATCTGGCAGAAAAGCGCCAGCGGTGAAAAAGTCGAGTTTGTTTATGCGCGCGATTTCGGCGGGCGCGTGACGCAACGCAAGGCGACCGGACTGGACGCCGGATTCACTTACAGCCCACTGCACGGGCAATTAGCCAGTTGTGTCGAGCAGGAGCGGGAAACGCGCTTCGAATATCACCCTTCCGGACGCCTGAAAAGTGAAACCACTGCGCACGCGGGCGTGGACCGGACGGCGTCGTACACGTACACGTTCGGTGGTCGGCCACTGACTTGCGTCGATGTCTTCGGTCAGGCACACAAGACGGAGTACGACGAGTGGGGGCGGGCAAAGTCGTTTGAGCAGAGTTCGCTCAAGGCCGATTTCATCTACAACGCTGTGGGCCTGCTGGAGCGGGTCGACTCGCAGGATACGCAGGCCAAGCGTTCCATGACGACCCGCCTGGTCTACGACGATCAGGGTCGAGAAATTTCGCGCAGCTTTGAGGTCAAGGGCGCTGCTACTCAGACCCTGAAATCGAGTTACGACCTCGCAGGCAAGCTGACGCAGAAGATACTGGGCATCGGTGAAGACGTGCTGCGCGACGAACGCTTCGACTACGACGTCCGAGGTCGACTGGGCCACTACACCTGTAGCGGAACGCTGCGGCCACGCGATCCCTTTGGCAAAGACATTATCAAGCAGACCTACGTTTACGATGCGCTGGATAACATCGTCAGTCTGCAAAACGATTTTCCCGGTGGCAGCAACACCACGACTTTTACCTACAGCGCTGTCGATCCCACGCAACTGATCGAGGTTCAGCACTCTCACGCGGATTATCCGCCGCCGGTTACGCTGCAATATGACGCCAACGGCCAAATGATCCAGGACGATCAGGCTCGTGCGCTGAGCTACGACGCACTGGGGCGATTGACGCAAATCGCTACGGCATCCGGGGCGGTGATGCGCGGCTATCGCTACGATGCGCGCGATCGTCTGGTCGAGTTGTCACAACCCGTCGGGCCGGGTGCCCAGCGCTTCTATCATGATGGGCGGGTGATCAACGAGATCAGCGGTGCTGACCGTCGTACCTGTGGGCGCCAGTCCGGTTTATTGCTGGGGGAGCAGCAACAGGGCGCGGGCGATGGATTGACGCTGTTTGGCACAGACCTGCAGCAAAGCGTTTTGATCGCCGAGTCCGGCACTCAACGCGACGAAATTGCCTACAACCCCTACGGATATCGTCCTGCCGAAGGCGGGATATTCAGTCATGCAGGATTCAGCGGTGAGCCGCTTGATCCGTTGACCGGGCTCTATTTGCCGGGCAATGGTTACCGGGCCTACAGCCCGACGTTGATGCGCTTCCTCAGCCCGGACAGCTTGAGCCCGTTTGGCGCGGGTGGATTGAACCCATACGCTTACTGCCTCGGTGACCCGATCAATCGGGTTGATCCGACCGGGCATGTTTCCTGGCAATCTGCCTTGGGCGTTGGCCTTTCGTTGTTCAGTATCGCGACAAGCATCCTGACCTTTGGCGCAACCACGCCGCTGGCGGTCGCGAGCCTGACGTTGGCGCTGGCTTCCGGGATCGCCGGCATTGCGAGTGAGATTGCCCATGAAGTGATGCCGCAATCGGAGCTGGGTGACGTCCTTGGCTATGTGAGCCTGGGGTTGGGGCTGGCGTCTTTTGCGGCTGGCGCCGGGGCGGCCGCTCAGGGCGCGGGCAAGGTCGCGGGAGCGTTCCGGTCAGGTTTGAGCGGCGATGCACGAGGGGCGGCCAAGTCGATGGCCGGAGGGATGGGCGCAAGAGGCGCAAGGGCCGCAAGGGCCGGCTCAACCACGCAGTCTGCAGAGACAACATCTGCAAAATGGACTTACGTGATTTACAACTCGAAGCCCAAAATTCCTGGTTTTAAGTCGCTGGATGCTGCGGGCCAAAAAAAGTTTTACCAGTTCACGGGCGCTATTGATAAGGGGATGACGCCAAGCCAGGCAGCTGAGCAGCTAGGCGGCAAAACCTTCTACAACGAAATGGTGCCGTTCAAATCCCCCAACCCCAAGCAGCTTCTCGAGCCGGGATTCTTCAATGAAACGGGGTATACCGAGATCAGACTGAGCCAGGGTAAACGTCTGTTCTTTTACGCAAATAGAGACACTCGAACGGTTACATTGCATTCTATTGGCCATACGAAAAAAGGAGGTTGACGCCAACGGGCGCTCGCTTGGGGAGTAGGTGGCGAGATCAGGAGTCGCGCAAAGCATGCTGACGCAACGCCCACTCCACATGCTCCCTAACCAACTCCGACGGGTATTCCCGTCGCGCCTTCAATGCTTCCAGCACCGGAATCGTTGAAGGCGCATTCCCCAAACCCACCGCCAGATTCCGCAACCAGCGCTCATAACCCGCCCGACGCAGCGGCGAGCCTTCGGTGCTGCTCAGAAAGCGATCTTCATCCCACATGAACAACTCAGCCAGTTCAGCGTTGTCCAGATTGTGCCGTGGCTTGAAGTCGCTTTCGCCGGACGGCCGGGCAAAACGGTTCCACGGGCAGACGATCTGGCAGTCATCGCAGCCGAACACCCGATTGCCGATCAATGGCCGCAGATCTTCCGGGATCGCGCTTTTCAGTTCGATGGTCAGGTAGGAAATACAGCGTCGGGCGTCTAGAACATAAGGGCCAACAAAGGCGTTGGTCGGGCAGATATCGAGGCACGCGGTGCAGCGGCCGCAATGTTCGGTGGCGTGCGGAGGATCTTCCGGCAACGGCAGATCGACAAAGAGCTCACTGAGAAAGAAGTAACTGCCGGCCTTGCGATTCAAGACCAGCGTGTTTTTGCCGATCCATCCAAGGCCGGCCTTTTCGGCGATGGCTTTTTCCAGCACCGGTGCGCTGTCGACAAATGCGCGGTAGCCGAACGGGCCGATGACCGCCTGAATCTTTTCTGCCAGTTGTTGCACGCGTTTACGGATCAACTTGTGGTAGTCGCGGCCCAAGGCGTAACGCGACACATAGGCTTTTTCCGGTAGTGCCAGCAATTGCGCCATTTGGGTGTCGCCCGGCAGGTAATCCATACGCAGGGACACCACTCGAAGCGTGCCGGGCACCAGCTCTTCCGGGTGTGAGCGTTTGCTGCCATGGGCGCCCATGTAGTCCATTTCGCCGTGGTAACCGGCTTCGAGCCAGCGTGCCAGGTGCTGCTCATGCTCGGCCAGATCCAGGCCGCTGATGCCGACTTGCTGAAAGCCCAGCTCGCGGCCCCAGTCCTTGATGGATTGGGCGAGGGCGGGCAGGTCTGTGGTAATAGCGGGCATGAGGCGAGAGAAACCGGAGCTGAGGTGCGTATAATTCTGCCAGACATCGGAGCCCGAAGACGCATGCCGCACACTAAAGATGATTTACCCGACGTGCTGTACAGCGCCGCGCAAGTGCGAGCGCTCGATGCGAGCCTGATTGCGGCCGGTACGCCGGGCTTCGAATTGATGCAGCGGGCGGCGCGGGCGACCTGGCGTGCGCTGGTCCGGCACTGGCCGACGGCCAACGAACTGACGGTGGCCGCTGGCCACGGCAACAACGCCGGTGACGGTTATCTGGTCGCGGTGTTGGCCAAGCGTGCCGGCTGGCATGTGCGCGTGCTGGCGGTCGGTGATCCCCGGCGTTTGCAGGGTGATGCAGCCTTGGCCCACGCCGAGGCCCTTTCCGAAGGCGTCGCCGTTCAAGCCTGGAGTGCGCAGTCGGAGTTGCGTGGCGTTGTATTGGACGCCTTGCTCGGCACCGGCCTGACAGGCAAGGTGCGCGAGCCTTACGCCAGTGTCATCGCGGCGATCAATGCCAGCGGCCTGTCGGTTGCGGCGGTGGATATTCCTTCAGGCCTTTGTGCGGATACAGGAAGCGTGCTCGGTGCGGCTGTCCGGGCGGACCTGACCGTGACCTTCATTGGTTTGAAATTGGGCCTGTTCACGGGTGAGGCGGCGGACGTGGTGGGCGAGTGGGTCTTTAATGATCTGCAAGCTTCGCCTGAGTCTTTGAGCGGGATCGCCATCAGTGCTCGTCGTTTGACGGCCGGTAACTTGCCGTGTCTGGCGGGGCGTGCGCCGACCGCGCATAAAGGCAAATTCGGCCATGTCTTGCTGATTGGCGGTGATCGCGGTTTCGGCGGTGCCATTTTGCTGAGTGCACAAAGTGCGCTGCGCAGTGGCGCCGGCATGGTGTCGGTGGCCACTCGCAGCGAGCACGTGCCAGCCGCACTGGCCAGAATTCCCGAGGCGATGGTGCTGGGCACTTCGTCGGCGAATCAGCTGATGGGTTTGCTGCAAAAGGTTTCCGTGCTGGTGGTCGGTCCGGGCTTGGGGCAGGCTTCGTGGGGACGCAGTCTGCTGTCGGCGGCGGCCAATGCGCCGCTTCCACAAGTCTGGGACGCCGATGCGTTGAATATGCTGGCTGACGAACTCGTGAGCCTGCCCAAGGACTGCGTGATCACGCCGCATCCGGGGGAGGCGGCACGGTTGCTCGGGATCAGTACCGCTGAGGTTCAAGCCGACCGTCCGTCCGCTGCTCACGCATTGAGCAAAAAATATACAGCTGTAGTGATTCTGAAAGGCGTCGGCAGTCTTATTGCCAGTCCCGACGGCCGTCTGGCGGTGTGTCATCAGGGCCATCCGGCCATGGCCGCTGCCGGTCTGGGCGATGTGCTGGCCGGTCTGGTCGGCGCGTTGCTGGCCCAGGGCATGGACGCGTTCGATGCGGCCTGCCTTGGCGTCT